>ENA-UOXV01005118-UOXV01005118.1-marine-metagenome-genome-assembly--contig:-NODE-5118-length-14653-cov-5.769900_pt1 | contig 14653 bp, 26 predicted proteins | sample MGYA00238165_ERZ766961 | MGnify/ENA primary metagenome ERZ766961 (study PRJEB28924, sample SAMN03173240) | marine metagenome | biome: Marine; feature: Water; material: Subsurface seawater | place: North... | reverse complement strand
GGGGGGGGGGGGGGGGGGGGGGGGGGGGGGGGGGGGGGGGGGGGGGGGGGGGCGGAACGGAGCGCCACGCCCGCACGGGCGGGCGCAGCAGTCGTACTTGGACGCGTTCTTGATCTCCTCCCTCACGCGCTTGTTGTCCAGCCCAAACAGCGCGATCCCGTCCGGCGCCTGCCCGCTCTTGCCCTCCGCCGCAGCAACCTGGCGCCAAACGTCCGACGGGGAGACCATGGACTTGAAGGGCCTGAACACGACGAGCCCGCCTCAGAACACGGGACCGGCACTCGTCAGGCGCGCTTAGACTGCACGAGACAACCAGCCCCCACCCTGCCCCGCAGCGCGCCGCGCGGGGTCCGTGAGTGTGCGTGCACGCGCCTGCCCGTCCCGTCCGCGTGCATGACACGGAAGAGCGGCGAGGCGCCGATCTCGCTGATCTTGCTGAGCACCTCGCAGCGGTAGCGCGTGCCGTGCCATTTGGAGATGGCAATGAACCCGTCAGGAAAGTCCCACCCGCCGGGCGGGCGGAACGCCTGTGCGTCTGGGACGCTTCCGGGGTCGACGAGTTCGAGGGTCTCGTGCACCACAATGGGCAAAAACGGCTTCCGCTCGCGCGGCGAGGAGGCGGAGCGCCCGCACGGGTCCCCCGGCTTTCGGTTACCCCCCTTGCGGCGCTTCTTTGGCTCAAAGTCCTCAAAGTCGTAGCCAGACGCGTCGGACCCGCCGATGTCACCCGTGGTGCGCGCTGCAGCCTTCTGGGAGCTGAGCCCATTCGCCTGGCAACCGACGCCATGAGACTTCGATCGTGCGCCCAAAGGAGGGCGCACGGTGCTTCCGGAGGCAGGGGCGCCGGGTACCTTCTTCCTGCCCTCCTTGTCCGACGCGCCCCCCGGGAGATTCGCCTTCCTCTCCCTCTTGACCTTCTCTTTCCCGCTCCGCGCCGCGCCCTTCTTGCCCGCGCTGCCACTCTGCCGTGCCTGGCCCGCAAAACTGCGTCAGCCAACGCCCTCCGCGCAGGCACACTCCCCAACGGAGACGGCATGGCACGGCCACGGCTCCGCAGATGCCAGAAAGAAAGGACCGAATCTAGCCAGGCAGCCCTAAACAAGCCCTCAACAGCGGGCCTGCTGGCGGCGCCGCGCGCACAGCACGCACAATTTCGACGCGTTTGATGAGCTCCGCCGCGCGCTTCTCAACGCGCCTCCGCCAGTCCTCCGGCGCCGCGCCCTCCTCCTCCGCCAGCGCCTGCGGGTTGAGAGAGGAGTATGCGTTGAATGACAGCGGTCAACAACGGTTGGCGGTCGCGGACGGGTCGGCCTGTACGCGCGCTAGCGCGCCCCGGCTACGAGCAGCAGGAATCGTTTGTAAGTGCGACTGAACTGGAAACCGCTGATTAAGAACTAGCGACATCCCGCGCAGTGTCTAATCGCTAGGAGGGGCGGCGGGTGCCTGCACGGCTCCTCCGGCCTGAGCGGCGCACGCGGACGCTGCCGCGTCCAGTCCCTGCCGACGCGGAGCCCGGCAGCAGTTGAGTAAAAGCTGCGGTGCGACGCCTCAGACGCAGCAGGCCGGTGGCATGCGGCGCGGGCAGATTGGTCTGCTGCATCGGGGGTGTGGTGACGAAATTGGTGGTCTGCTGCATCGGGGGGATGCCTTCTCGTGCACGGCGCGCAGCAGCTCAAGGTCGTGTGCCACGCCCCAGGCTGCGCACGGCCGCTCTTTGCCGCCGTTGGACGCGCTGAGCAGAAGCCGGCTGGAGTCGCCTTCCTGCACCGCCACCGCAACCGCTGCGAGACGCCTGTCGATAGGGGGCAGCGTGAGTCTCGGGTGGCGCGATTGCCAAAGGCCCCCCCCCCCTCCCCCCTCCCTCCCGTACTGACTGGACACGTCTTGTCCCTCCTTCCGTACTAACTGGACACGTCTCGTCCCTCCGTCAGTGGGACCATCGTGGAGGATCACCGAAGGCGGCGCAGCAGCTCGGTGGCTGTAGTGTCCTTGATGTTGCACGCCTGCAGTGTGGACGCGCACCGCACGTCGCCGTCAGACGCGTGCGAGGGGGCGGTCGGCGCAGCGTGCTCAGACGGGCCGGGGCGGCGTGTCGCGGAGCCTAAACTCAAACCGCAACGGTTCGCACAGAGAATTGACTTTTGAACTCTTGCAACGCGCGGCGCCGTGCACCACCTTGCGGAGCAGGCTGTCGTCGATCACGTACGGCTCTCCCGGGGGCGCTGGCGGGCGCACGCCGCCGGCTGCGAGTTCGCTGTCCTCGAGCAGGCACTGCAGCTCGAACGGTTCCATCTTGACAGTCTGCGCCGCAAGCTGTACGAGCCGCTGCCCGAGCGCCTGCCGCAGCGGCCGCAGCCGTCAGTCGCGGCGCCGGGTGCAGGAGCGGGCGGCGGCCGCGCGTGCATCGGCGCGCAAGCGGCAGTCTGGATGGGGACAACACTCAAGACCGTGCGCCGCCCCCCCCCTTTCCCCTTGCCCCTACGCATCTCCCTACCGTAGGAGCCCCTCACCTGCACGTCGGCCAGCTCCGGGCCCTTCACTCCGGACGTGGCCAGCACTTCGCTCCAGCGCCCGAAGCCGAGCGAGAGCAACGCGCGCTTGACGCGTTTCACGTCTTCTTGCGACCAAAGGGCCCCCCGCCCGCGTCGCACCCGGGCCGTGCCGCCGCCCCCGTAGCCAGAAGCGTCGCTCCCGCCGCCCCCGTCCTCGGACTCCTCCTGCGCGGGGGACACAGCGTTACTGAGCGGCGCGGGAAGCAGCGTGACAGCCCGCGCCCCACGTCCAAAACCCTTGCAATGCATGCCCAACCGCTGAGAGGTCAGTCGGACCCGACCCAGAGAGCACCTTGAAGCCGAGTCTCTCGACCCCCTTGCGCTTGCGGGGTGCGCCCAAGTCTTCGTGCGCACCTTCCACTGCCGAGGCCTGCGCGGATCGACGCAGGCGGGCCGCCAGGCTCAGCTGCACGCCGCTCGCCAGGCAAGAAGTCTGCGGGGCAAGGAGGCCAGGCTGGACGCCGCGCAGCACCGCACGCGGCACCGCGGGCAGAGGGTGGTGCGTTGAGTGAAGTATGTCGATTCCTCCACTTTCGTACATTCCTCCACTTTCGTACACCCTAGACCGAGTCTCAGTGCGGGGCTGCACCGTGTTGGCTGCCGGCATGAGCTTGAGCCAGAAATCGGGGTCGTTGTAGTCCACCTCGCTGCCCGCGGACGCGGGGACGAACGACGCCGTCGAAAAGGTGCTGCGCAGAGAGGGAGGCGCGGACGGGGTGAGCGGAGGAGAGGTGCGGAAGCGGCGAGCGGCCCGCGCAGAGCATGCGCTGCAGCCGAGAGCCGGGCAGTGCGAGCGCACAGCCGGGCACGGGCGGGAAGCCGCCTGCTCTGCGGAGCGGCGTCGGCGCTGCTCTGCACAACCTTAGTCGATCGCCGCTGCAGGATCGACTCGATGTCCTCTTCGTTGAACATACGGCTCTCCTGCGCGCGCGCCATAACCCGTCACCGCCCTGCCGCGGGCGTAGCGCCTGCTGCCCGCCGCCGCCAGGCAAGGCCCAGCCGCCCGATGTCCCGAGGCGGGCTGGTAACTGCAGTGTAACTGCAGTTTCAGTTACAGCTCAGGAGAGGGGGAACCTGTTCTGCGTCCTTGTTGAAGAGGTCGTACGCACCGTGCCGCAGCAGCCGCTCCAACTCCTTCTTGTCCGAGCTGCTACGCGCCTTGCCCGCCCCGCCCTGCACCCGCCCGCGCGGCGTCACTCGGCGACACGGCGGCTGGTGGGTCGCTGGGGGAGTTACGGGCCCGCAGCGGCACATCAAAACGCACCTCGGAGATCTTCTGCTGGATCACGGCCTGCTCGAGCCCCTGCTTCTGCGACGCGCGCTCAAACATGCGCCGCTCGTAGGTCTTGACCGTGATCAGCCGGTAGATCTTGACGTTGCGCGTCTGGCCGATGCGGTGGCAGCGCGCCTGGGCCTGCAGGTCGTTCTGCGGGTTCCAGTCGGAGTCGAAGATGATGACAGTGTCCGCTGTCGTGAGGTTGATGCCCATCCCCCCGGCTTTGGTGCAGATCAAGAACGCGAAGCGGTGGTCGCCATCCTCGTTGTAACGATCTATCGCGGCCTGAAATGGGCCACGCGGGGCATCAGCATCATCAACCCCGGACGGAGACGTCTCGGAGAAGCAGGCTCGGCGCAGACCCAACGGGTCGCATCAGCGCGCGGGGGGAGGGGGGCTGGTGCAGCTGCTTTAGGCACCGACTTCCTATAGGATATCCTCTTATGCCATCGCAGAGGATATCCTCTTATGCCATCGCATCTCTAGGAATCGACACTCCGTGAGGATTAAGCAAGTGTGAATGCGTTGTGAAATAAGATAGGTCAGGGTACGAGGCGCCGACCTGGCGATTGTTTCCGCGGATGCGGCCGTCGATGCGCTCGTTCGGGTAGCCCTTGACGCGGAGGTAGTCCTCCAGCATGTCGAGGACCTGACAGGACAGCGCGCGCAGATCTTCACTGTCAGAATGGTGCGCTCAAAGAACGTCGGGGCAGGAGGGGGCACCCGGATGAACTGCGAGAAGATGAGCACGCGGTGGCCCTCCGAGCGCAGCTTCGGGAGGATCTTGTCGAGCAGCACCATCTTCCCGGAGTGGAACACCAGGTTGCTAATCGCGTCGCCCGCATTGGCATGATTCATGACCTGCAAGCAGCGCGTTGGAGAGGCGTGGAAGCTCGGCGTGCCGCACAGGCTCTCAAGGAACCAGCACGCGGCTCAAACGCGACGGTCAACAGCGCGGCTCTTGGCCGTGCGCGCCGAGGATGAAGGCGGTGGGTCAGGGAGGGAGCGACCTGTTCGCGCACTCCGTCGATCAGGTAGGGGTGGTTGCAGCACTTGCGCAGCTCCATCTCGACGTTGCGCAGAGCGGGGACCTGCCGCGGCTCGGCGAAGCATTATGAGGCTGTGGTCGTGGGGAGGGAGGTGACGCTGGGATTCTACAAGGAGACAAAGATGTTGAACGAGCCGGGCGGGAACGCGCCTGGGCGCCCTTCGCTCCCTTTGTGAGCCAGTCAAAATTGCGTTCAAGGATGGACTTGTACGTTGTGCGCTGCAGTTGCGACATCTCAACCTAGAGCATCAGACGACAAGCATTGTCAGCGCACGAGACGCGATATTGCACGACAAGCGGCTCACATGAAACACACGCCGAGCGAAGAGGGACTCCAAACCTCGACTATGATTTCTTCCTTTGGCGGGATGCTCTTTTCCACATGCTCCTTCTGCACACACAGTGCCAGGGTGAATGAATGACCCTGCCACCTTCTAGCTACAGCGCGCATTCCCGACAGTGCACAGTTCTTACGGTGAATTCACGTGCTGAGTCAACTCTGCAGGGGGAATTTCCTGGCGGCGCAACATCAGCGGAGCTAGCTTATCCTGCAACGCACGAACCTGCCGGCACCCCAAGTCTTGAGACGCGGCATGCAAGTCCACGCTGACAAGTTTCGCGTACGAGAGGGGTGCAGGCAGACCTGCCCGGCGGTGTGAATTGTTCCAAAGCGCTCGAGGAAAGCATCTTTGTCCGCGAAGTCCGTGGGCGCAAGAAAGTGCAGCAGGCACCACAGCTCCTCCGTGTTGTTCTGGATCGGAGTGCCGGTAAGCAGAATGACGTGGGCCTCGCCGCCGCGCTGGTTCCCGGACGGGATGGCTTCGAACGCCTGGAGCGACTTGAACGTCTTGGAGTCCTTGTTCTTGAGCCTGTGCGCCTCATCGACGATGACGAGGTCCCACGCGATCCCTGCCAGGAGGCCCCCGTCCTTCTCGTCCGCCATCACAACCTCCCACGTCGTGATCATGACGTTGAACTTGAGGCAGTCGTGGGGCTCATCGGGAAAGTAGAACTCATGTTCTTTCATGATCTCTCTCGATTCCTGGTTCCCGTGGAAGACGATGCAGTTGAGGTCGGTCCACGCCTCAGCCTCGCGGAGCCAGTGAGGGATGGTCGAGAGTGGCGCGACGATGAGAAAGGGGCCGCGCCGCCGCTGCACACCAGAAAGGTACGAAAGTACCCCGACCGCCTGCACCGTCTTGCCGAGCCCCATTTCGTCCGCAAGGATCGCCCCACGCTGCTGGAACCAATTGTAGAGGAGCCAGTTGACCCCCTCCTGCTGGTACTCCCGCAGCTTGTTGCCGCCCTTGAACTTGCACTCCGACACAAAGTCCGGTCGTGCGTCAGCGCCCGAGCCCGCGGGCAGGGCAGGGCGCGGCCGCCGCGCGCGGTCCTCTCGGCTCGGCAGCTCCTGAAAGCGCCGGAAATCGGCCACCTTATCCTGCGCGGTCTTGACGCCGATCGACTCCTCCAGGGTGAGAAGCGGCTCCCATGTGCAGTCCGCGTACGGCATGTTGCGCCACTTGACGTAGAAGCGCTCCCCGTCGCCGTCGTCGCGGCTGGCCACGACGCGCTCCACCTCTGTGTAGGACGGGTCGAAATACTCTCCCCCGCGCTCGTCCACGTCCCAGCGCACGTGGTCCCACCAGCGCGACATGAACGCCTTCACACGCTTCTTGCCCCCCTCGGCCTCGAGCCGCTTCTCGCTGATCCAATCGGCGTGCAAGTAGCTGCGGTCGGTCCACTTGACCAGGAACGACGGCACCGGCGTCCCGTCGGGCCCGGGCCGCTTTTCGTCGTAACCCAAAATCTTGTCGATCGCGCTCTTGGCCACCTCGCCCGCCTGCTCCTCCCACACACCCTCCTCTTCGTCCGTCTCCATCAGGTCTCTGCATGCCGCACCCGTGCGTCAGCACGCAGCGCGGCGCAGTTGGGGACCTGGGCCGGGAGCGGGACAGCACCGGTCGTCCGAGTCTTCCTTGTAGTGCACCTTCTCCGCCATGCCGCGCGTCGAGCGCTTCAATGCACCGCCGCGTTCGCCACGCTTGGCAGAGGCGCGCGGACGCGCCCGGGCCCACACGGGCGCGTCGCTGCCTTCCGAGCAAGACTCCGACGCCGATCCTGAGCCGGGCTGCTTTCCCTTGGGCCTCGCCGAGGCTCGAGCAGGGCGCTTGGCAGGCGCCGCGCGCGACGCACGCTTCCGCGACACGCCGTCGCTCTCGCTCTCGCTCTCGCTCTCGCTCTCGCTCTCGCTCTCACTGAGAGACTCTTCCGACGACGACACCACCCGTTTCCGCCCACCCCTCCACGCTACGCCGCCGCCGGCACCCTTTCGCTGCACAGCCGTGCCACTGGCGCCCCTTTTGGATGCTGCACCCCGCGACGCAGGGCCTGCTGCGCGAGGACGGGCGGCTGCGAGCGGCGCGTCGTCCTCGGACGAGTCGTGGCTGCCAATCGAGACGCTCGACGCGCCCTCACTGCTCGAGCCCGAGCCCTGCGCGACGACCCGCCGCTCCTCGCCTGCCACGCGCGCCGCACGATGGGTGCCCCCCGCGCCGCCACCGGAGACCGCCACGTCGGTTTTTGGCACGCTTGCAGTTGCGGCCGTCTCACCACTTGCACCGCTGCCCGCGATGCTGGGCACGCCATTGCCCACACTCGACGCGTTGGCGACCGCGACCCGGGCCGCAGAGGAGGCCGGTGCTGCATTTCCCGTGGTCGAGGCAGCTTGGAAAGGGCCAGCGTCGTCGCCAGCCGAATCACTGCTCGATGAGGACTGTGAGGAAGAGTCGTCCGATGAGAACTCGTCTTCGCCGAGACTTCGCGGCGGCGGACGTCCAAGCAAACCCTTGCCTCCAGTTACAGGGCGCGCTGGAGCCTGCCCAAGATGAAAATGCATATCAGGCTCCGGTGTTACCACTTCCGCAGGCCATGCTTGCACAGGCCCGGGCACACCGCCGCGCTGCAAACACACAAACGACCAGGCGGGGGCGGCCTTGGCGCGGCAGCCAGGGCGCATTGCGCACCATCACTCACCTCAGATACCGTAGACACCACATTATGTGCAGTTCCGCCAGCGTCGTCGGGAGATGATGCGCCCGACTCGCGATCGCTCATCCTGGCGCCGGGATCCAAGCCCGGCGCCTTAGCAAGGCAGTATCCCACGAATCTCGGTCAAATCCGTTGTATATGCGTCCAGAAGCACGAGTATGAGCGAACGGTCGTCACAAAATTCGGCTCCAGACACGGTGGCGATCCTCTACAGACGCGAAAGCGCTGCTGCTCGGGAGCACCACGTTCCCACTGCCCTGAAGGAGGGGCGAATCTGTTTTCCGTCACAGACTCTCAGAACAAGAATGTATCGTGTGAAATGGGTCGGATTTGCCCATCTTACACGACACTGTTGCAGAATATATCAGTCACCCGATTCGCCTGACCCTTCATTGGTCTCCAAGATGGCAAGCCCCCATGCCCTGACCTTCCCGGTCGATGACCTTTTGCAGAACGGCACTCTGGATATTCGCTCAGATGATGTCGTAGTTTGGACTAGCATCATGGCAGCACGTTGGCCGTGGAGCATGCGGAATGGCTTTGAAGCTGGACGGCGAGGGGGATGTGGGCCTGGCTAACCGGGAGCGGGTGCACTGGCAGCTTTCCAAGCTGCTCACCCAGATGCTCACCTACCCCCACGCGGAGTACTGCTTCACCGACGGCTCCGGCTGGTGCTCTTCGGGCAACGAGGGTGCGTGACCTACCCCATTGCAGACTCGCTGCCTCGCCCGGAAACCCTTGATCCTGCCTTGATTCTGCCTCGTGAAAGGCTGCAGATGTGCGTTAGGCGCAAACATGTGTGCCCTTCCGGCAAAGTGCTGAGACACACATGAAATGGATTTGTAGCACCAAGGGTTTCAGATTTTGGGGTATTGCGTACTGTGCTTGCAGTGCAATCGCAGAATGTGGCGGCTGGATTGTCCCTTGCTAGTCCGGGCCCTTCGCAGGGTCTAACAGGAGCAGGAAGTGTACAGCCTCACGGAGCCTGATTGACAGTAATTCTGATTGAGTGAGTCAGCATGGCTGACTGGTTCCCGATGACCTTGCAGACAGCATCGTCCTCGCGAACTCCGGCTACGGCACCCCGGAGGACGGTTCCCCGTTCAGCATCAACCTCGGCATGCCCACTGATTATGTCAAGACTGATGGCAGCGTAAGCACTCACCCTGAACCCTGCACATCTCGACACCCGTTGCAGCTTGTCGCGCCCTTTTTTTTGCGCCGTGAAATATCCTCCCACAACTGCTCTCACCACACAAAATGTGGCGCTAATTTTCATTCCGCGTGCGACAGACCTACAACGTCCGCTTTTAAGCTATGGATTAGATTCGGGTGATGTACCTGCATCACCAACTATCCGATTGCGAAGAGCGCGCGCGAGGGGGGGGCCAGGGGCCGAGTATTGGCACTCGGGTCCTGAAGACATTGAATTCTGTGTCTCCATTTCGGCGTGGTGGACTCGAAATGAGCTCATGGTTCTCACAATCGTAGTGATTATCAAGCTTTCTGATTTCAAGGCTAATTGTCATGTACTGACCACTTGCACGACTTTCTACCTTGGAATCCCCGACTATCTCGACGTAGTGCTCAGACTAGACCATTTTCTGCAAAATCCGTGATGATGGCAGGCAGTTGTCTCGTGTCAAGACTTTTGCGTGCCGGTGCACACTGCGTAGTCCAGCCGAGAGCCATCTGCGTGGTGCTGTAGCTCTTGCCTGCAGAACTTTGTGCAGCGCCTCATCGCGCCGACATTGCTTGGCGCTATTTTTGCCGAGAGGAGCTACAGGCGCTTGCCACTGCATATCTCCAAGAACGGAGAGCAGCTCTGATTCACGGTATCTCGCTGCGCACCCAAGTACAGGTCGTGTCAGCGCCCCACCGGTGTAGGCTGAAGAAATTGTGTCGTATCTGCGCTAGCGCGAAGGACAAGGGCAGCATGACGGCCATGCACTTGGGTCGGAGAGGGACAGGGCAGGCAGACCGTGATCTGCGCATCAACCGAGTCCCGCTGCAACTGAAGTTCCTGCCCGACCTCGTCCCAGTACTGCTCCGCACCAGCGGCCCATTCAGCGCCGCGCGAGCGCCAGAGAGAGCGCTTCAGGCGGCGTTGCTCGCGAGCAGCACGGTGCGCAACGCACAGGTGGCAGATGCGCACGGAGCGAGTCGAGCGAGCCGCGGCGCGGGGGGGGTGCAGCAGCCGCGCGGCGCGGGCAGAGGGAGGTGCACCGTTGGCGACGAGGCGGAGTGCGGGGCCATGTGCCAGCCCCGCCCACGGAGCAGGTCCCTGCCGCAGGGCGGAGGTGCTCTTGAGCGAGCCGCGCGAGTGCGCTCCACGCTCGGCACCCGCCCGGCGTTGGCGCGCACCGCGCACGCGCGGCGGGGGGCGCCAGGGGCGCCGCTCGGCGGGCGCCGCGGGTGACGCACTTGTCGACGTGCGGGCTGGTAGTTGCGGTGAAAGCGTTGCCGCGCGATGGGGAGTGCCGCGGGGTCCAGCCATCGGGGTCGCCTGACTCGTCGAGCGCGCCCGCCGTGACCTTGATGGCACTCCCCCAGGGCGAGAGCCCGTTCTTGATTGGGCGCTTGGAGCGCGAGGACGAGAGCCGGTGCGACAGCGCGCGCTGCCCCTCGGCCTCGAGCCGCGAGAGCAGCGCCTCATCGTCCTGCACCTTCCACGCCTGCGCGTTCCCGGTCGAGCCCAGGTGCTTGCCGCCGGAGCCGCCCAGACTCGCTTCATCACGCAGCTTCATCACGTCCTCGCTCCGCACCGTGTCCGGCGTCGTGGCGATCCCGTCCTGCGCCCGCGACACGCGCTCGTCAGCATGAAGCCGGCGCCGCCCAGCGCTGGCTTGGCAGTGGCAGCGCTCTGGTCAAAGGACGCGCTCTGGCCCAAGAACGCGGGCGCGGCCCAAGGACGCGGGCGCGGCGCACCACGCGCGGCGAGGCGTCCATCCACATCTCCAGGAGGTCCTCCGCGCGCTTCTGATAGTCGTCCCTGTCCCCCCCCCGCGGGCGCACGCACACTTGTCAGGCTCCGTTGACGCACGGCAGGAAACGGAGCACACCCAGAGCGTGGGTCGGTTGGCTTGGTGGTGCGGGGCGGTGCCGCAAGGCGGTCGGCGTCGCGGCCTTTGAGCGCGGCGGCGAGGAGGAGCCGCCCGATGACGGCGAGAATGCGGGCGGCGCGCCGAGCGGCAGCGGGATATCGCGCCGCACCTGCGCGAGGGAGGGACGAGACGTGTCCGATTAGTACGGGGTGAGGGACGCGGCGTGTCCACTTAGTACGAGGGCCAAAGGGGGGGGGGCAGCGCTGCGTTGGTGCTGGCGCTGGCCACGCACCAGCGCTTGCACCACTTCTGGTGGTCTTCGCGCACAAGGGAGCGCCGGGGGAGGCGGGGGAAGAGGTCGGACCTCGAAGTCGTGGAGCCGGATCGGCGCGCCCTCCTCCTCAAGAGCGGGCCTGCGGGCGCGCCGCGGTCGGGGCGCTGCGGGTGCGCGGCGCGCGGGGTCTCGGAAATTCGGCACTCGGTGAAGATCTAGGGGGAAAAAAGTTCTTGGGGCAGCGCACCTCCGCACGCGGATGCAGACGGTGGAGCCAATGGGCCCCGAGATGCGGCGCGTGACGCGCGCGTAGTACTCGACGGCGGGCACGTCGCCGAGGTCCTTGCGGTGCAGGATCGCGGTCCCGTCCACCGCGTCGATCACGTCGCCGGGCAGGAGCCTGCGAAGCCGGCCTCGTGCTCAGAGGGGGAGGAGGTGGGGGGTCGAGGATGGGGGGTCGAAAAGTGAGGGACGCACCCTGCGCGGTCGCACGGCCCGTCGGACTTGACCGCCTCGACGACGAGCAAGCCCGCGCGCACCTGTACACAGGAGGGCGCATCAGAGGCGGGCAAACAGCTCGCGCAAGAGGGCACGCCCTGCGCGCTCTATCGTAGCTAGTCGTGTTTCCTCACGGAAAATTGTTGGTGCGGACTTTGGGAGACCGCGCGTGCGAATCAGTGCTGGCTGGATTGAGCCAGCAAGCTGCACGCGCGGTGGCACCTTGCTGACCGCAGCTTTGCACAGGTGGATTGTGAATCGCAAACTAGCCAAGGGACGATCACACACACGTGCACTCATGCAGCGGAGCCTTGCCGCGCACACATGTGCGTAACGCGCTGCTGCGCAGTAGCAGTGTCCTCGTAAAATGCTTCGGGGAGGACATGCACACCTTGAACTTGAGCCCGACACCTGCGACCTTTGGGACGCTCACAGACCCCACCCCATTCTGGTGTTTATAGTCGTAACCATTCTCGTTTGTCTCGGGTGCGACTTTCGTCGTGGCTTTGGTCGACTGAGCGCGCGCAGAGTCCTCCGCGCGCCTGGCGCTCTTTGTCTTCCCCTTCGAACCGAGAGCCGCCATCTTGCAGTTTATGCGACAATCTGACCACTCACCGTGGGCTCCCGCGCACGAATCCCGCTCGGGTAAGAAGCTGAGGTGAAGCAGAAAGGTGCGCGCCGCAGTCGTACGGTGCGTGCGGGAACAAGCCGGCCTGACGGAAGGACAAGTCGGCTCGAAGGATTGTGGGTGGTAAGCTTCCTCGGTGCCTCCGAGAATGATAAGAATGCTCTCTTGAGATGTGTGGTAAAACAAGACAACAACAAAGCTGTAAAACACAGTTGTAAAAAAGTTGTAAAACACGACGACTTAGTAGCCAAAGTCTTGTGCTACTAAGTTGTCGTGCTGCCCTTTCACCATGCGCTCCCCTCTTGCGGCGAGCGTCGGCGCAGCCGGCGTACTGGCAGCCCTGGCCGTGATCACGCTCATAAATGATAGACACTATCGTACAGTGTCACTTCTTGGGCGCAGCGATGCGCTCGCCGAGAAGCTTGGTACGCAGCACGCTTTTACCTCTGGTGCCTAGCTGGGCTGCGTTGAGCCATGGTTGGGGCCGCACGCGCGCCGTACTGAGCGGGGGTTCTCGGCCGGCGCAGGCATGGACGAGTCCGTGTGGGGATCCGGCCAGTCTCCGCCGAGTCTGACCGACAACCTTGGCTCGAACAACATGGAGATCGCCAAGACCATCAAAGGCCTGCATGCCCTGCGCGATCAGCCCAACCTGGCGGCGGCGCTGCATGGCCTAGAGCGCTCCGTGCAGGCCTCATCGAACGCCATCGAGGACCTCAATCAGGTGCGTTTCGATGTCCTGCCCAACTTTCGCGCCCCTGCCTGCGCGGCGCAGGCGCCGTGCACCGAGCTCCATGCGTGCGGGAGTGCGGCACTGACGCCCAGCTCCGCGCCTTCAGCCTGCTTCGCTCGGAGCGCACACGCCGGTCTTCCCGGATCCGCAGGGTTTCGTGACGCGCATCCAGCGCATGCGTGCGCACTCGAGCTACTGCCGCGCGCACCCGCTCGCGTGCAAGAACCTCGCGCCGGCATGGCCCGGCGACGCTCAAGGGGACGAGGCGCCGCAGTTCCCGCCCGCGCGCAGCGCGGCGGAGCACTCAGCGGCAGCGAAGGGGCGCACGATGGCGCTTTTCGGGGGGAACGTCGGGATCGACGAGGCCGGGGGGCAGGAGAAAGAGCAGTTTGGTGGCGTGTCTCGCGCGACGGACGACGGCGACATGTCGCGCGTCGAGTTCGTGGACGCGCCCCCGCGGGCGGCTGGGAACCCGGGACCGGCACTCGACCCGATGTGGTGCGGCGCATCGCACTGCGCCGACCGCGGGTACGCGGCGGCGCAGATGGCGTTCAAGCAGCGCCACCGCGCGTCGACGCAGGCGCTCGCCCCCCCCGCCCCCCCCCTTCCCGTACTAACTGGACGCGTCTCGTCCCTCTTCCCATACTAACTGGACGCGTCGACGCAGGCGCTCGCCTCGTGGGGCGCCGCCGCGGCGCCGCCGCGGTCAGCAGCCTACCAGCGCACGTACCAGCGCGGTGCCGCCATTTTCCGCGCCGCGCGGTCGCGCGCGGCACCGGGGCTCGAGCGCATCGCTTGGCTGCGCCAGGTTGCGCAGCAGCGGCTGGGGCACCAGGCCGGCGCGGCGCCGGCGCGCGTCCCGCGCATGAAGGGCGTCGACATGTCGGTGGTCGCGGCGGAGCGCGTGCGGACGCAGCTCCGCGAGGAGGAGGGGTACCAGCAGCGGCAGCAGGCCGCCATGAACCGCGAGATGTCCAGGCTTAGCGCGTGACGCGCCGGCGGGGCGTCGGCGGCGGGGCCGCGCATAGTATGGTCCGCGTGCGGACCAGTGCAATGAATTAATCCTAACAAAGAGCCGCACGCCGCCCCGCGCCCCTTGCGTCAGGCGTCCGCACGCGCTCTAGTACCGCCGGAAGCCGACGCGCCCCATTCCCCCCTGGGCCCCACCGCCGCGCCGCTCAGCCTCGCGGCGCCGCATACCATGCGCATGCGCAGGCGCGTTGTCTGCGCCGCGGCGTGGCAGCCTACCGCGCGGGTCAGAGCAAGCAAGCTAAGGAGGCGAGGGGGGATGATGGGACGGGGAATACAACGCCCTTGGGAGCCTGCTTGTGCTCAGCCTGCATGAGGCGGCAACGCCCGGTGAGCCCGCGCGGCGGGGGCGGCACGGCCGAGGCGCTCTTGGGTCCCCAGCTCTTTGGGAACGGGTGTCGCTTTAGACAGCGGCCGTCGGGGTGCAGCGCGCGGGTCGGGGGGTCGGGAGCGCGCTAGGGCAGGTGGGTACGGGGTGAGGGACGCGGCGTGTCCGATTAGTACGGGGTGAGGGACGCGG
>ENA-UOXV01005117-UOXV01005117.1-marine-metagenome-genome-assembly--contig:-NODE-5117-length-14656-cov-5.405520_pt1 | contig 14656 bp, 12 predicted proteins | sample MGYA00238165_ERZ766961 | MGnify/ENA primary metagenome ERZ766961 (study PRJEB28924, sample SAMN03173240) | marine metagenome | biome: Marine; feature: Water; material: Subsurface seawater | place: North... | reverse complement strand
AAACCCTGGTGAGCCGTTCTTATTACTTTCCGTGCGTTGCAATTCTGCGAGACGGAACGTCTAAAATATTGATTAGTACCTCCTCAAATTCGGAAGGCGTGGTCCAATTCCAATCTATAGACCCCTTAGATCCTACGAATAAGGTGGTTGTCGAAACAGGAGATGAGTTTAGAAAGACTTGGAACGGATCTGTCTACCTCGTCTCTAGAGAAACAGGTGTTGCGTCACAGGATCGTATATTTGACTGGACTTGGTTCGTTCCAGAAATATACCGGTTTAAAGGGTTGCTGGGGCTTACATTTATAGCTGCTGTACTGACTCATATGTTGGGTTTAGCTCCCATCGTCTTTATTCAGATATCACTAGACAAGGTTTTGAATTATGGAGCCGTGTCGACTTTAACAATCTTAGTTATGGGTGTTACTGCAGCTTTAATTTTTAATGGAATATTGGGTTTTGTGCGCGACTATGTGATAAATTTTATTTCGACATCGATAGAAGCTCGTTTATCTGGTGATATTTTTGATAAGGTGATGGCTTTGCCTGCATCAAATTTTCAAACGGGATCACCTTCAGAGTATGAGGGAATTCTTCAGTCGTCGGGAACGATAAAAAACTTTATATCGAGACAGGTTTTGACAACAGTTTTCGATGCCACTGGAATTTTAGTTTTTCTCCCAGTGCTTTTTGGTTACAGCCCATTTCTTGCATTAATAGTAACTATTTTTTCTCTCATTATTGGTGCTATTTCTCTGTTTGGAAGGTGGCGTCAAAAAGAGGCTAGTAAAATCACAGGTCCAATAGAGGCGTCAAAACGTAGAGCAGTTCAGGCTAGTGTTGCCGGGATTGAGACAATAAAGGCTTTTTCTCTTGAGGCGTCCCAACGACGAGAATGGAGAAAAGTATCCTCCAGCAGTATTCGACAGAGTATACAAGGCCAAATTTCAAACATGATTATAACAAATGTGAATGCAACGCTGACCCAACTTATGACAGTTGCCTTAGTAACGACGGGTGTTCTTTTAGTTCTAGGCAGTGGATTATCTGCCGGAGCAATCATTTCATGTAATATGCTGGGTGGAAAATTGGTATCACCTGTAACAGCTCTATTCACATTTTTTGCTGACCTAAATGGCTTTAAGTCGACAATCGACTCAGTTGGTTCGAGTTGGAACGGGCCGACAGAAAGAGTGGGCGCAGGTAACGAAATTGTTATAAAGGGTGAAATCGTATGTAAAGATGTTGTTGTTAAATTCGAAAATAATAATGCGCTTGATGGTTTGACATTAAATGTACCGGCTAGATCAAGAGTAGCGGTGGTAGGCCCTTCGGGATCGGGAAAGACTACATTTTTACGCCTGTGCCAGGGGTTCTTGAGACCTAATACAGGTTCAATGGAAATTGATGGGCAAAATATAAGATATTTGAGTTTAGACAACTACCGTAGTCAAAATACCCTGATAGATGCAAAGCCTGTGTTTTTTGGTGCAACGATAGAAGAGAATTTAAGAAAGGTGCAGCCAAATATTAGTGAACGAGAGTTCCAGGAAATACTTGAAATTTCTGGTTTGCAAAAGGTGTTGGATGATTTACCTGAAGGAATTTCAACGGAGATAAATCAGTTTGGTATGCCCTTATCTCAGGGAAACCGGGTAACTCTAGCCTTAGCCCGGGGATTAATGGCAAGGCCTCGGATTCTTTTACTTGATGAAGCACTCGCAAATTTTGATAAATCAACGCAGATTGCGTTTTTTGAAAATTTTCCAAAAATATCTGAATTAAAAACTGTTTTAATGGCAACACATGATATGCGTTTAACGGCGGAATTTGAGCAAATAATTGTGCTTGATAAAGGAAGTGTTGTAGGACAAGGCACTCACGATGCGCTTTTAGTGTCCTGTCCATTGTATAAAGACCTTTGGACTATGGATCAAAAACTATCGGGAATTTAACTCGTTGACTGAAGAAGAGAGACGGCATGCCTGGTGACCAATCATATACTGGTGGTGAATACATTTTCCGAGAGGGCGAAAGTGCGATTTATGCATATATCGTCAAATCTGGGACTGTAGAAATTACAAAACATGGGGCATCCGGAGAGCAGGTTTTAGCAGAACTAGCCCCACCCACTATTTTTGGGGAAATGGCTCTAATTGATGGAAACCCAAGAAGCGCTGGTGCAAAAGCCAAGGTTGATACCGTAGTGACGGAGGTAACAGAGGAAGCATTTTTAACTTATTTGCGCCAAAACCCAGAGGCTGCAGTCAGAATAATGAAGAATATTTCTGAAAATCTTAGAACATCTAACCAATTAGTTGCAAAATATGAAAGGGCTGGTGCCGATGAAGATACTTCTGAATCCGTCCAATTTGTTGCAGAAAAAACAGCTCAAGACTTTGAAATAGACGATACCGATGCAATATATGAACAAGGTCCTTCAAAGCCACTTTTATTTACCGCGCTTAGCTTACTGACTTTTTTTATTGGAAGCATTGTATTCGCATCGATTAGCCAGGTTGATACAACTGTATCCGCTCGTGGAGAGTTTTTGACTGCAACGCCAAATGTGGTCGTCGAGGCTAGTGCGAGCTCAGTTGTTAAAAGTGTGGAAGTAGAGCGTGGTGACAAGGTTGTTAAGGGGCAGATCATAGCTTACCTGGATGACACTGTTGTGAAAGCCAATCTAAAACAGAATGAAGAGAGTTTGAATAGTGTCTATGTTTCATTAATAAGATTGATGATGGAGGAGGACCTAGTTGACGATCCGAAAACGTTAATTCAAAAAATTAATTATGATGAAAAGTTTAATGAACTTTATAAAGAGATAGTTAAAAAGCTGAATATCAGTTCATTCCCAGAGGACCTAAAAGAAGCAAGTGACGACCCGCTAGTGCTTCTGTATAAGAAAGCTCTAGAGAAAAAATTATCTGAGTATATACAAAAAATAAAATCATTTGATTCCAAATCAAATAAAACTTTGAGCGAATATAATTCATCCATTGAACTTCTTAAGATTTCAAAATCTCAGACCAAAATTAAGGAACGTTTGGCTGAAGTCCAGAAGAGTCTTTATGATAGAAAGATTGGATCGCTGTTAAAATATTTATCGGCACAGGATGCACTTTTGAATGCTGAGAAAACGCAATTCAACGCGCAAAGTACTATTACAAACTTAGTCTCTCAGATAGAGACTCAAAAAGCGGATAAGCAGGCATTCATAGCAGGCTGGGCCTCAGGATTAACAAAAGAGATTACTGAAAAGAATGAGAAAATGATGCAGCTGGAGCAAGAAAAAATAAAACTTGTCAGGCTCGTTAATAATGTAGTTGTAAGGTCACCTGCAGAGGGTATCGTTCTTGATATACCAGCTGTTGCCACTGGTGGTAACGTAAGTGAGGGCGAACCCATTGTTACCTTAGTGCAGTCTAACCAGCCCTTATTCCTTGAAGTTGATATAGATCCTAAAAAAATAACAGATATGAAGCTCGGTATGAACGTATCTATAAAATTGGATGCGATGCCTTTTCAGGAATTTGGTGGTCTAGATGGTCAATTAATATATATGTCCAATGATACGTTTAATGAGTCTTTATCGGGTGACAAGGGAGTTTTCTACAGAGGAAGGGTTAAAGTTCAGAATTTTAAAGAATCTGAGATGCCAAAAGATTTCGTTTTGTCTCAAGGAATGCTTGCCTCTGCTGATATAATGGTAGGGCAACGGGCGCTGATTTCCTATTTCACTTACCCTATTTTGAATGCTTTTGCAGAGTCATTTAACGAGCCTGAATAATTGCAACTCTAGATACGGTTTGTTGTGGTGTGAGCGATGACTTGTGTTGTGTCTATCACGGAAGGGTCTCAATAAAATTGACTATTGCTTGCTTGGCACTGGAATCAAAAAGAGATGATCCGGTCATGGATAGCAATATCCCTATATGACCAACACCGTCTAGCGACTTGAATTTTACTTTGCCGTTTTTCTTCTTAATAGCAGCCGCCATAATAATAGAGTTCGTTTCATAGACGACTTTATCTTTGTTGCCGTGCAGTAATAAGCCAGGTGGGGCCTTGTGTCGCGCAAAGTTTTTTGGCTGCGTTTGTTTAATTTTATTTTTGAAAGCTTTAAAAATTGGCCTAGTGGATTCAGTCTGCAAAGGATTGAACGCATGTGGGCCTGCCAACGCTACCCAGCCTTTTATAATTTTTGATACCGAAGCCCCTTCCTCTCTTAAGTAGCGGTCGTCTAGTGCTAAAAGAGCAGCTATATGTGCTCCAGCGGAATGACCAACGAGAATAATTTTAGGTTTGCTGTTTTTCTTTTTGTATTTTTGGTGCACCCATAGAATAGCTTTACCAATATCTTTTACGAACGCCGGGAATTTAACTTCTGGATAAAGACGATAATCAGGAACGATTATTGTGTATCCTTCTGATGCAAAAGACTGTGCTATGAAACGGTAATCAGAACGTGAACCTGAGCGCCATGAGCCTCCATAAATAAATATCAGAATGGTTTCTTTAATATCCTTACCAATTGGTTTGTATATATCTAGTTTCTGCCTTGTTTTCGTTCCGTAGGAGATATCAGAGGTTAAATCATACCCATCATAAGGGGATAAGAGGTCTGCTAGTTTAATTGGTGAACAACTGGCACTAAATACCAAGGCACACCCAATAAACAGTTTTAGCAGGTTTTTAAAGTCGATTATCAGTTTAGCCATCTAATTGCATATCAAATCTAAGCCAAATTCAAGTTTTCGAAGTGTGTCTTTTCACATAGTAAATATTACGTCGCTGTTTTGAGCTTGGTTTAACCAATACTTCATTTTAAAAACGTAGCTAAAATTGAAAAAATGGAAGATTAAACTACCATCTAAAAGAAAAAAATAATCTACTGAAAAATTAGTCGAGTTGGTGTTATGTTAACTGGCTATTTGTCTTAAATAAAAGAGCTAAAGTGATGATAGTTGATAGATAAGTACGCACTCATCCCAAAAACATTAAGCATGTCTATAGTCGGACGTGTTGACCCAGATGCGCGCGATTAGCTCTGTAGTTATACTGTGGTGCTGCCGGACAGATTTGAACTGTCGACCTCGCCATTACCAATGGAGTGCTCTACCCCTGAGCTACGGCAGCATAGTTGTTTTAATTCCGAATATGTGGGTCGTTCTATGAACGAGAACATGCCACAAGCAAGAGCATCTAATCAAGAGGGTTTGATGTCATCGATCAAAAGAATTAACCTTAATTGGAATAATTATTTCTTGCTAATACAATAAATTATTGGAATTCATATGTCAGAAGAGCGCAGTAAAAATTTTACAGTACTATCAAGACAGAAAGCAAAAGAAGAGAAGCGTGCTGCGGCCCTTCGCAGTAACTTAAAGCGCAGGAAAGTACAAAATCGGAACCGGGCAGAAAAAACCGAGAAGTGAACCTGCTGTAAATGGAGGACTGAACGCTAAAAAACCACAGAAAAACCTCTGTTTAGGCTTGTTACGACTAAACCCTTTGAGTAATACAGGTATGAAACCTAGTTCCTGGGAAACCTAATGGAAAATATAATAATTCGTGGTGGTGAAAGCTTATCTGGGCAAATCCCAATAAGTGGGGCAAAAAATTCAGCTTTACCATTAATGGCGACAACTTTATTGACCAAAGAGAATATTACTTTGCGCAATGTTCCTGCACTTGACGATATTATATCCATGAGGGACTTGCTCAAAGGGCTAGGTTCAGAAGTTTTGGGTGACCTTAAAAAGGGTGGAGCTGAATTAACACTCAATACTAATAGCATCAAAGATACTGAGGCACCGTACGAGCTAGTGCGTAAGATGAGAGCTTCAGTCCTGGTCTTAGGCCCGTTATTAGCCCGTTGTGGACACGCACGAGTTTCGCTTCCCGGCGGTTGCGCTATTGGAAACCGCCCTGTAGACATTCATTTATCTGGACTAGAACAGATGGGGGTTAGTATAGATCTAAAGGGAGGCTATATCGACGCGACTATTGCTGGGAATAGAAGGCTCAAAGGAGCACGTATAGCCTTCCCTATGGTATCTGTCGGAGCTACGGAAAATCTTCTGATGGCGGCTACGCTGGCTCAGGGCGAAACCGAATTAATTAATGCTGCTCGCGAACCAGAAATAATAGATCTAGCAAACTGCTTGATTTCAATGGGTGCCAAAATCCAGGGCCATGGAACAGACACTATACTTATAAGCGGTGTCGAAGCTTTAAACGGCGCTGAACATCGAGTTATATCAGATCGTATTGAAATTGGTACCTACGCTATAGCCGCTTGTATTACTGGGGGGCAGATCGATTTACTAGGCGCCGATGGAACTTTCTTAAGGGCCGTATTCGATACTTTAAGAGCCTCTGGTGCGGAAATAGACGAAAATAATTGGGGGCTTCGTATCATTGGGCCAAAAGGTAAACCAAAAGCTATTGATATAATGACCGATCCGTATCCAGGTTTTCCTACCGACCTTCAAGCACAAATGATGGCTTATATGACAAGGGTTAGCGGGGCTTCAATGATTACAGAGACGATATTTGAAAATCGGTTCATGCACGTACCTGAGTTGAGAAGGATGGGAGCGGATATAAATGTCCACAACTCAACAGCTTTAGTGAGGGGAGTTTCAAATTTAAAGGGGGCGCCAGTCATGGCTACTGATTTAAGGGCTTCTGTTTCACTCGTTTTGGCTGGATTGGCTGCTGATGGAGTTACTGAAATAAGTAGAATTTACCATTTGGATAGAGGTTACGAAGATCTAGTTGGAAAATTGGTTGGTTGTGGGGCGCATATAAAACGCATCTGATCTAAGAATACTTATATGACAAAAAAACTCAATAATAAGTAAAGTGGGAAGACCTTAAGTTGCAATTTTGGGTGGAATTTTTGCTTTTAATTCAATTTTCTACGATACACGGATAGGATTGGTGTTTTGCCAGAAGTTTAAATGATACACATCCAGGGAGGGGTACTCATATAATGGGAGTTGAAAGAAGTTAGGTTTCTACAAACCAATAATTTAAGTCGTATAGATCAAAAAAAATACCTATTTCTCAGTGTTTTTAAATTAATTAAGAAGATTTAGACCTTTTATTTTCGAGAAATAAAACTATAAGAATGTGTATTATTCAATTATCAATTTTTCTAAGTTTTAGCGCGAACATGGCAAATTTGCATAATTATCACAAAGCTGGATCTCGAATATGACTGTCAATGAACCGTTAATCCTGGCCGTACCCAAAGGTAGAATATTGAATGATGTAAGTTTAATAATGGCTCGTGCGGGTGTTGAACCCGAGGATGACTTTTATGACGATAGGTGTAGGCGTTTGAAGTTTCGTACACGTGATCCTGATTTGGAAATTATACGCGTAAGAAGTTTTGATACGGCAACTTTTTTAGCTTTTGGTGCCGCTCATATAGCAATCTGCGGCAGCGATGTTTTGATGGAGTTCGAACACCCAGAAATATATTCGCCGGTCGATTTAAAAGTGGGCAGTTGTCGTCTTTCAGTCGCTGAGCCCAAAGAATTAGCTGAAAAAGAAGATCCGATGCAGTGGAGCCATCTTCGGATAGCTACCAAATATCCTAATGTTACAAAGCGGCATTTCGCTGCTCGTGGTGTGCAGGCAGAATGTATAAAGCTTAACGGAGCAATGGAGTTAGCCCCTCGTTTAGGTCTCTGTAGACGAATTGTTGACCTAGTCTCTTCTGGTGCTACGCTAAAGGCTAACGGACTGGTTGAAATAGAGCAAATTGCAGATGTAACTTCTAGATTAGCTGTCAATAGAGCATCTTTAAAAACGCGTCCCAAAGCCATCAGTAATTGGTTAGATCGTTTCAGGGAGGCATCTCTTGCCGCTTAAATTATTTTTTTCCGATGATAACTATGCTGCAAAATTAGCGCTTATTCTTGATAAAGCGCGCTCACAAGAACACGATGTAACAGAAACAGTCATAAAAATTATAAATGATGTTCGCTTGAATGGTGATGAAGCACTGATAGCATTAACAAAAAAATTTGATTCAATCGATTTGATGGAAACTGGCTTTCAGGTGACGCAAAATGAAATCAATATTGCCAAAAGTGAGGTGTCTGAGGGAGAATTAGCGGCATTAAAATTAGCTGCTGATCGAATTGAATTATTCCATGCAAAGCAAAAGCCACAAGATATAAGTTATGTTGATGGGCAAGGAGTGGGGTTGGGGTTGCGCTGGAACGCATTAACCTCAGTAGGTTTGTACGTTCCTGGAGGAAAAGCTTCCTATCCCAGTTCAGTTTTAATGAATGCTATCCCCGCTAAAGTTGCCGGAGTTAGGCGGCGTGTGATGACTGTTCCATCGTTGAATGGTTCCTTAAACCCATTAGTATTAGCCGCGGCTGATCTGGCGGGTGTCACGGAGATCTACCGGATAGGAGGAGCTCAAGCCGTGGCTGCCTTAGCATATGGAACAGGCTCTATAGCTCCTGTGGATAAAATAGTTGGACCTGGCAATGCGTATGTAGCCACAGCGAAAAAAATAGTTTACGGGCAAGTTGGAATAGATTCTATAGCGGGTCCTTCTGAAATTGTTATAGTAGCGGATAAAGAAAATAACCCAGAATGGATAGCATATGATCTGTTAGCTCAAGCGGAACATGATACTGCGGCCCAATCAATTTTAATAACTGACGATAAAGACTTTTCGGATCAGGTCATTCTTGCTGTTGACTCTATATTGAATACTTTACCTCGTGCCGAGATAGCTAGAAAAAGTTGGGATAAGCATGGAGCTGTAATAATACTAGAGTCTTTAGATGATGCTCCTAGGTTAATAGATACTTTAGCACCAGAACACCTAGAACTTGCGATAGATGATCCTGCGAAATTAGTTGACCGTATTTCTCACGCAGGAGCGATTTTTTTAGGTAGATATACCCCAGAAGCTGCGGGAGATTATGTCGCGGGGCCAAATCATGTTTTGCCAACAAATAGGTCGGCGCGATTTTCTTCAGGTTTATCAGTTTTCGATTTTCTAAAACGAACAACGTTAGTCGATTGCAATAAAAAAAGTTTGGAACTTATTGGGCCTGCCGCAATAACCCTAGCCAACGCTGAAGGCTTGGATGCGCATGCTAAATCAATTGCTATCCGTATAAAACAAAACAAATGATACTATCAAAGGACCAACAGGTATTATAATGTTCTTTTTTATATTATTTTAGCTGGAAGTAGTTCTAACGCCGTTTTTTTAATAATGTAACTAAGCCCGAAGTATAATAAAGCGCAATCGTTGCGTATCTTTTAAAGAGTCAAAGGAGTCATAATGGCAAAAGAGGATGTATTAGAAGTAGCAGGTACAATTTCTGAATTACTACCCAATGCGATGTTCAGAGTGAAACTAGATAATGAGCATGAGGTTTTGGCTCATACTAGTGGAAAAATGCGTAAGAATCGTATTCGAGTATTGGCCGGGGATCGTGTAAATGTCGAAATGACACCTTATGACCTCACCAAGGGTCGTATTACTTTTCGATTTAAGTAATTGGGGTTATAGCTATTGTTGTGTTGAAAGAAAAATTTGTTTTTTGCCCTCCCGAAGGGCGAGGGATAGTCTTGGCATCGGCATCGCCACGTCGTAAAGACTTACTGAAACAAATAGGTATCAATAATTTTAAAATTGAACCAGCTGATATTGATGAAAGGGAACTTTCAAAAGAACTGCCAAATAAATACGTTTTAAGAATAGCAAAACAGAAAGCAAAAGTTGTAAGTAATAACAATCAGCAATGTTTTGTGATTGCTGCAGATACAATTGTTACTTGTGGGCGCAGAATATTGCATAAGGCGGAAACTAGATCAGATGCTTCCAATTGTTTGAATTTACTGTCTGGCCGTCGCCATAAAGTATTGAGTGCAGTGGTAATAAATTCCCCGAATGGAAACCAAATATATCGGACAGTTACTAGTGTTGTTACTTTTAAAAAGTTAGACAAGGAAGAATTAAATATCTATCTGGGCACAGATGAATGGGAAGGAAAAGCTGGGGGGTACGCCATACAAGGTCTAGCCGCAACTTACATTCGAGCTTTAAATGGGTCATATAGTAATGTGGTCGGGCTACCCCTTCATGAGACTTACCAATTATTAAAGGGTATGGGTTTTAGCCAAAAAATAATATAACTTTACAAATGAACGATAAACCTCCTCAACACATAATAATTGACCAATCGCCGGGTGAGATACGGGTGGCCGTGTTAGAGCTAGGAAGGCTATCTAACATCTATTTAGAACGAGAACACCAATCTTCATTAAGAGGTGCTTTGATACTTGGAAAATTGCAAGCAGTAAAAAAAGAATTGAATGCGGTTTTTTTGGATCTTGGTCATGTGGTTGGGTATTTGGAGGGAATACCAAAATCATTGCCTGCTGAGGGTGGGGCTTTATTAGTAGAAGTTCTATCGGAGCCTCGAGGAAACAAAGGGGCCCGCGTTACTGATAAATTTATGGTTGCTGGAATTCTAGTTGATATTAATCCTAACGAATCTGGGTATGCCATATCTCGTGCTATAAAGTCTAAAGGGAAGAGAGCTGCGATAAGAGAGCTATTGTACGATTTAGTGCCAAAGGATATTGGGGCTTTTGTTAAGTCAACTGCGCTTAATTCGGATATGCAAGGATTAGAAGAAGAGCTTAAAGAATTATTAAGTAGCTGGGAAAGAATTCAGTCCGAGATAAAACTTGGAGGCCAACCTAAAATGATAAAGCCTTCCCCCAAACTTGTTAAGTTAACGAGTGGTTATGACGAAAATACTATTATTGAAAAGGGTAAGAATGGATTATTATTCGATAAGTTTAATATCGATGTTCAAATAAGCAATGCGCTAGAACCTACAATAAAGATTAAGGGTGGTATTGTTTTAATTTTTGAAGAAATGGAAGCTCTCACTGCAATTGATATTGATTTAGCTAGCTTTAAAACGGCACAGTCTCACCCCCGTGAATTAGCAGAAACTCTGGCTAAAGAGATCTTTTGGCAAATACGTTTACGTAAATTGTCTGGCGTCATTTTGATCGATTACCCAAGAGCAAAAAGTTTAAGGGAAAGAGAACATTTTTTCGAGGAATTAAAAAAAATAGCATCAAGAGATGAAAGTAACATAACTATTCATGGTTGGACCCGCACTGGTTTGCTAGAGGTAACAAAAAAAAGATTAGAGCCATCACTTCGAGAGATATTTATTAGCAAAAACTCATCACAAAAACCCTTAGTTGAGATAAGTGCGCTAGAGGCACTAAGAAAATTAATAACAAATAGTCTTGGAATTGCTGAGCCTCAGTTGGTTTGTGCTCGAGAGTTGAAAACGGCTTTCATGGGGCCTTTGCGACGGGCGCTTGATGAAGTGAATGGACAGCTTGGCGTTAGCGTAGATTTTCAAGTGGACCCAAACTTGAGCCATGAAGAATTTTATATACATGCCAGGAAAAGAAAAAAAAATGAAAAGCAGTTATAGCTCTCTATGTCCAGTTTGCAATAAGCCCGCAAATAAAAAGTACCGTCCTTTTTGTTCTTCGAGATGTAAGTTGATAGACCTAGGTAATTGGATTGACGGTTCGTATAGATTGCCTGGGGAGAACAGTCCCGCTGAGACCGAAATAATTGATTTAGAATCTCATCTAAATAGGGACGAATAATTTAATTTGTTTAAAAACATTCAAGCTGAGGGCACTTATTTAAAAGGATGCGTTTTTACCCAATGTTTCGCTATATCGATCCTATTGCATACCCAGATATCATCGAAGCCTTGAATATAATCGAGAAGTTTTTTCAGACCCATAGCCCGAGCTGGGTGTCCAATAAGTCTTTGATGTAATCCTATCGACATCATTTTTGGTGTGCTTTCCCCTTCTTCATACAGCATGTCGAAGGCATCTTTTGTGAATTGGAAAAAATCGTCTCCTGTGCTGAACCAACCCCGGCCAAATTTAGAGTCGTTGGTCGTAAGAGAATAGGGCAGTACTAAGTGGGGCTTGCCCTCTACTGTTAGCCAATATGGCAGTTCATCGTTGTAGGCGTCAGAATCGTACAGAAAGCCGCCTTCTTCAACCAGCAGTCGTCGTGTATTCACGCTAGGGCCTGTGCGGCAATACCACCCAAGGGGGCGCTCGCCAAACATTTTTGTTAAGGATGCTATTGCAAGGCGAATATGTTCCCGTTCCTCTCCTTCTGTTAATTTATAATGTTCTATCCATCTCCAGCCATGGCAACAGATATCTAAGTTGGAAGCTTTGACGGCTTCTACTACCTTCGGATTGCGCTCAAGAGCGAGGGCACAGGCAAAGAGTGTAACTGGCAAATTTCTCTCTTTAAATAGTCGTAATAATCGCCAAAAACCAACGCGAGAGCCATATTCGAATAAGGTTTCTGCAGCAAGGTCTCGGGTGCCGTGTGGGATAGTAGATGATGGTGACTCAGTCAAGCTTGCCTCAGAAAACCCATCCCCATCTGGTACAGAATACTCTGACCCTTCTTCATAATTGATAACAAAATTAACTGCCAACCTAGCATCATTTGGCCATTTTGGGTCAGGCGGGGTATCTGCATAGCCGATAAGATCACGAGGGTAGTCGGACAAATTTGTTTCTCCTGAGTGAATTGGTTAAACCACCTAATTTAAAACTAGATTAACTCTGGTTTGTGCGAGTATCAAAAACGTTATTCATTTCTATACATTCGGTTTCAAAGAATACATTCATCTCACCAAGCTTTTCTATAATGGCGTCGGCATCTACAGCTTCCCACCAACAGAACATTCTCATCGATTCTGTGCCATTATTAAAATTCATTAGAAAGTGTGCTTTTCCATCTTTAATCGAACTTACTGATCGATCTTCAAAATATCTTATAGCTTCAAAATACTTTTCCTGAAGAGATTCAGATTTGAATTCGTGGACACAAATAAAGTTTTTCACGATTAAATTCCCCGGTTGTTAAACTTAGGCCTAAATTATAAGTTTTCACATCTTCCCTAAGCGAGAATGTCCTATTGCTCTAGTTGGATTACCTCGCTTAATCGAGTTTAGTCCAAGCTTTTGTAGATACACAAATTATTTGTGCGATGACTGTTATCAAAGCAAAGGAAACAGTTAAGCGAAATTATTATAAAAAACTCGATTAAATAAACATTCTATACAGCATTTTAGCATCCTAGGCGTGCTAAATTAACAATGTAAAAGATATGCGTTTTTCGCAATACAGATAGGCGTTTTATGCGTTTGTGGCTCTCTCAAATGTACATCATAAACGCGTCTGGTTTGCATAAAATTACAAATTAAAAAATACAAATTACCTCATAAAATCAGTTGCTTAGCGTAAATATAGCTCAGCGGTGTAAATAGTACGTTAGGTGCTTAAAAGAAATTGTATGTCTATTAAAATACTCCGACGCCCGATAAAAGAATTAATCGCTGAGTGTGGATTATTCTACTATCCTCTTTGGTTAAAAACTGATCGCCCAATGATTTCTAGTGATATTCATTGGGCTTTAAAAACAAATTTTTATTTAGCACCTAATGATACGCGCGACCCCAATCTTTACATGAGTGCTCAGAGTCATGCCGCAAGAGTGGCTTGGTTAATAAAATTTGTTGATTTAGCAAAAGTCACTATAACGATAACAGATAAAAAAATTGTTGATGGTAATCACAGGATGGCAGCGTGCATTTACTCGAAAATGGAGCATATCAACTGCGTCCGCCTCGGAAGTGTTTAAACTGAACTCATAAGTTACCAAAGACCGTCTGGGAAGATGATCCCAAATGCGCCATCAGTTTATTCCTAGTATTGGATACGATTCTGATGGTGCTTGCAGATGGCTTTGTGGAATATGTCGATTTACTTCCTCCAGAGAACATAAGAGACAAGATCCAACATCCATTTAAATAGATGGGCGGTGGGCAAAGGGAGGTTGTATCATTGAGTTGCAGCACCCTGCCTTTTGCGACAGGTCCCAATATGCATATCGACCAGTCACTAGTAGATGCTATACCAAAATAAACGCTACCTTTAGCGGATACCTCCCTGTGTTTTATGGGTGTGTCATTAGGTAGGTTGGTTAACTTATTTCTGCTACATGGCTAAGCAGGCTAATCAACATTGATTCTAGCAGACTAGTTGGGTACACCGTACAAGCGCGAGGCCGCAATAAAACCGGTATATATAGTGCGCCCATGGCACCCATTTGGTTCTGCTCTTTTACTCATCTCCGCAAATGAACAGAAATTCATTGTCAATTGAGCGATTATGATGCACCTTCATGCGTTGCAAAAAAAATCAAGAATCCAGACACCAATCTTACGGTCATCATGCGAATTTTTGAGTGAGGTGCGGGCGGTGGCGGCGCGATATTTGCCGATTCTATCCTCGCGAATATTAATCAGAGCATTGGTGTATGCGGGAGTAAATTCTGGGTGCCCCTGAACGGAAAATACCTGCTTGCCAATGGCAAAGGCAGCATTTTTGCAAAAATCTGACTCGGCTAGCCTGATAGCGTGTGGTGGTAAACTGATGACCTGATCCTGATGCACGTGGATAAGATCGAGATGAGATGTGTTGGATGGCATCCAGTCCGCTGCACCAACCACCTTGACCTGC
>ENA-UOXV01005115-UOXV01005115.1-marine-metagenome-genome-assembly--contig:-NODE-5115-length-14660-cov-5.695378_pt1 | contig 14660 bp, 13 predicted proteins | sample MGYA00238165_ERZ766961 | MGnify/ENA primary metagenome ERZ766961 (study PRJEB28924, sample SAMN03173240) | marine metagenome | biome: Marine; feature: Water; material: Subsurface seawater | place: North... | reverse complement strand
ATACTCACTTTTATAGAGGATAAATATGTTTAAAATTATTAAAGACTTATCTAAACCACTTGTGGTTAACGATAAAAAGAAATTATTATATATTTCTCTTATTTTATTTTTATCCATATTATTTGAGTCTTTAAGTATAGGTATATTAATCCCAGTATTTAAATTAATATTAGATCAAAACCAGGCGTATAATTTTTTTATAGAATATTTTCCATACACAATAAATTGGATAACTTCTGTTAATTTTTCTAATTTACTAATATTGATGGTATGTTGTATTTTCATTTTTAAGTTCTTAGTAGTAATTTTTTTAAATTATTGCTTATATAATTTTGGATTTTCTTTACATAACCGTTTAACTAATGTGATCTTAATTAAACTTACCAATCTAAATCTAGAAGATTTTAGCAAAACACACACCTCAAAGGCTACAAAATTATTTGCAACAGAAATTGATCAATTTGTTGGTTGTTGCGTAGCTTTGTTAATACTAATTAATGAGCTATTAGTAATTTGTGCACTTGTGATTATTATGTTTTTATTAAACTTTACATATACATTATTAATTTTATCTATTTTTTTAATAAGTTTTTTGTCTTATAATTTTTTTTTAAAAAATAAAATTATAAATTTAGGTATTGTAAGATCAAAATACGAAGGTTTAAAATTCAGATATTTGTTAGAGTATTTTAATAATTATTTTGAAATTAGCGCTTATGATAAAATTAAACACTTTCAATATCGATTTACTAGCAGCAGTATCTTAAGAAATTATTCATTTAAATGGCTAAGAATTTATCAAAATATGCCTAGAATATTTTTTGAATTTTATGTTTTAATTATCTTTATATTTACAGCTTTTTATGCTGTTGCATTAGAGATAAAAGTGGAAAGCTTTATTTTAATAGGTGGCATATACGCAGTATGTGCATTTAGAATGGTTCCTTCTTTTAATAAAACTATTCAATCTATCCAAACCTTAAAATTTTTAAAACCAACAATCAAAAGTATTAACAATGTTTTAAAGGTTAATCACAAATTAATAAATTTAGAAAAGCTGGATTTCAAAAATAAAATACAACTAAAAAATATTGATTTTAAATACAAAACTTCAAATGAATATGTTTTTAGAAAAGCAAACATTCTCATTAAAAAAAATGAAAAAATTGCAATCATAGGATCATCAGGTAAAGGGAAAAGCACTTTATTAAATATATTATTGGGCTATTTAAAACCTATTAGAGGATCAATTTTTATTGATAATCACATCGTTTTAAAAAAAAATTATCATAGATTTAAAGTTGGGTATCTGCCTCAAAACCCAACACTTTTAGATGAAAACTTAAAAGAAAATATTATTTTTGGAAGAAAATTTTTTAATAATGAATTTAACAGAGTTATAAAAATTTGTAATTTAAGCAAGCTTAGTGATAAAAATGATAATTCTATAAATAGGACATTAGGTGAGCGTGGAAAATCAGTTTCTGGAGGTCAAAGACAAAGAATCATGCTTGCAAGAGCTCTATATGAAAACCCTGATATAGTTATATTTGATGAATTTAGTAGCTCATTAGATAGTAAAAATGAGATTGAAATTTTAAATAATTTAAAGAAAGTTTTAAAAAATAAGACCGCCATTTTTATAACACACAGTAAAAATGTTGAAAACTTCTGCAATAAAGTTTTTTCAATCGAAAATAATCGAATCAAAAAGATTAAATAATTTATGATTAAAAGAGATGTATCAATTATAATGTCAGTTTACAATGATCAAGAAACATTGAGTAAATCAATTTTAAGTATTCTAAGACAAAGTTTTAAAAATTTTGAATTTATGATTATTGATGATGGTTCAATAGATAATTCAAAAAAAATTTTAAGATATTATAAAAAAATAGATAAAAGAATTAGATTATTCAAAAATAAAAAAAATATGGGGTTGGCTTTTTCATTAAATAAATTAATAAAAGCCTCAAAAGGTAAATACCTAGCAAGAATGGACTCAGATGACTACGCTACAAAACAAAGGTTAAAAATACAATATAGTTATTTAAATAAAAATAGAAATATAGATTTAATTGGGTCGCAAGCAATAACAGACAAGGGAAAAATTTTAAAAATGCCAAAAAGTTATAATTCAATTAGAGAGCAAATAATAAAGAATAATCCCTTTTTACACTCAACAGTTATGGGAAAAAGTGTTTTTTTTAAAGATAATAATTACAATACATCTTATAAAAAATGCCAAGATTATGAGCTATGGCTAAGAACATACAGATACTATAAATTTAATAATATTAATAAAGTATTGCTTGTTTATAAAAGAAATAAAACTGATTTTAAAACAATTAGTCTAACGTTTTATCTGATGTTATCTAATAGTTTGCAAGAAAAAAATAGAAAACTAGAGTCAATTTTTCATTCTTTTTTTAGCTTAGTTAAAAATATAATTAATTATATCATAAAGTGAATAAAATAATTTTTGACATAGGAACTCATCGTTATGAGGAATTAAAATTTTTATTTGGAAATACAAACGAAAAATATTTTTTCTATATCTTTTGGATAAAGTCAAGTCTACTAAGTATACTAAGAAATAAAAATATTAATGAATTTGGATATACAAGGTCATTTTTTAATTTTAAGCTTAGTGATCATTTATCTATTTTAAAACTTCTTTTTATTAAAAAAAATAGCAGATATCCCTTTAAAATAATTTGTATAGATCCAAATTTCATGAGCACTATGAAAAAGAACTTTGAAAGTAAATTTTTAAGCTTTTTTAACCTTAATCTTGCAATTGGTGAAAGTGATAAAGACACAATATATTTAAAAAAATTGTACTTAGGTAATAGCACATTATCAAGCAATATTTATGAAGAAAATACTAATGATAAAAAATATAAATTAGTTCCATGTACATCTTTTAATAACTTACTAAAGATATTAATTCAAAAAAAAATAATTGATATACATGATCAATTTATTATTAGAATGAATTGTGAAGGAAGTGAATTTTTTATAATAAGAGATATAATTAAAAACGATTTGTCTATAAGCTTAATTTTTGGATCTTTAAATGATGTAAGAAAAAAACATGGAGAAAAAGAATATGATCAAATGATTGATTTAATAAATGAAAAAAAAATTGACTATATTTATTTTAAAGCTTCTGACCCAAGTTCATGGTTGAATGCTAAACTTTTTTTTTTAGATAAATATATATGCAAATAGATAAAATTGGTATCTTAGGACTTGGATATGTTGGGCTACCTTTGGCTATTAGCTTTGGTAAAAGTATTCATTGCATAGGGTATGACATTGATAAAATAAGAATTAACAATCTAAAAAAAGGAATTGATAAAAATCAAGAATTTACAAAAAAAATTATTAAAAACTCATTAAAACTTAAAATAACTGGTCGTTTACTTGACTTAAATGTATGTAAATATTTAATTGTTACAGCTCCTACGCCAATTAATTTGAATAAAGAGCCAGATCTTAGTTTTATTAAAAAAGCTGCAATTGACATATCTAAAATAATCAAAAAAGATATGGTAATTATTTTGGAATCCACTGTTTATCCAGGGGTGACGGAGGATTTTTTTGGAAAAATAATAACTCAAAAATCAGGACTAATAGTTAATAAAGACTTTTTTTTAGGTTACAGTCCAGAAAGAATAAATCCTGGCGATAAAGTTCACACATTAGAGAGGGTAACAAAGGTAATCTCAGGCTCAAATAATACAGCTACTAAAAAAATATACAATTTATACAGTAAAATTATTAAAAAAGTTCATATCTCAAAAAATATTAAAACAGCTGAGGCAGCTAAGGTTATTGAAAATATTCAAAGAGATGTGAACATAGCGCTAGTAAACGAGTATTATCAATTATTTGATAAACTCAAACTCAATCCTCATGATGTGCTTAAGACAGCATCTACAAAATGGAATTTTTTAAATTTTAAACCAGGGCTTGTTGGTGGTCATTGTATTGGTGTAGATCCATATTATTTAACATATTTGGCTAAGACCAAAGGATATAATCCAAAATTGATATTAGCTGGCAGAGAAATTAATGATTCAATGCATATATATATTATTAAAAGCTTAATAAAAAAAATAAATTTATCAAATAAAGGTTTTTCAAAAATTAAAATATTAATTCTTGGGGCAACATTCAAAGAAAATTGTTCAGATTTAAGAAACAGTGGATCTATTAAGTTTTTTAACGAATTAAAAAAGTATAATAATAATTTGCATATTTATGATCCAGTAGCTGACCAAAGATTATTAAAGAAAATAACTAAAATAGGTGTTGTAAATAATTTAAAAGCTAATTATTACAATTTAATTATTTTGTTGGTTCCACATAAAAGCTTTAAAAAAGATAAAAAAAAGATTAATAAATCTTTAAAATTAGATGGACAGTATTATGATTTTAACAAGTCTACAAAATTGGATAAAATTAGATTTTCTTAATGCATATCGGGGTTTTATTTTCATACGACGTGTCATTGAAAGATTGGCATAAGTCAGGTTTAATTGATAGAGAAATCGAAATTTATCATAAATTATCACAGCATCATAAGATTTCTTTAATTACATTTGGTGACTCTAGTGATTTAAAATTTCAAAAGAAATTGAAAAAAATAAGAATTATACCAGTCTATAAATTTATAAAAAAAAGAAATAAATATATTAATATATTTATTTCACTGTTTTTGCCTTTTTTTTTAAAATCTTATTTTGTAAATATTGACATGTTAAAATGTAATCAAATGTGGGGATCATGGATTGCAGTAATTAATAGAATATTTAATGGTAAAAAGTATATTTCAAGATCAGGTTATGAGATGTATCAAAATGAATTAAATAACAAAGGTATACTAAAAAAAATAATATATTATTTTCTTAGTATACTTAGTTATAAATTTTCTGATAAAATAATAGTTACCACAAAAGACATAAAAAAATTTATAATTAAGACCTTTTTTTTAAATCACAAAAAAATTATTATAATTCCAAACTATATTAATACTGAAAAGTTTAAAATTTTTGGTAAAAAAAGAAATAATGATTTTTTATATGTAGGTAGGTTATCAGAGGAGAAAAATCTTTTTATGATTTTTCAGCTTTTTAAAGGTAATAAAAAAAAACTAAATGTGCTTGGTAATGGAATTTTAAAAGATGCTCTTATTGAATATAAAGATAAGAATAAAATTAACATAAACTTTTTGAAAAATAAAAAAAATGACAAAATGCCTTATGTGTTTAATAGATTCAAATTTTTTATTCTAATGTCTAAATATGAAGGCCATCCTAAAGCCTTACTAGAAGCAATGGCTTGTGGATGTATATGTATTGTAAAAAAATCACAAGGAATTAAAAGTATCATCAAAAATAATAATAATGGCTTTTATATAAAAAATAAAGTCGAGTTCAGCCAGATTTTGATAAAAATTCAAAAAAATATAACTCTAGCACGTAAGATTTCTAAAAATTCATCAGATTATGTAGAAAAAAATTTTTCTCTAAATAAAATAATTAGAAAAGAGCTAAATATTTACAAATAAAAGAAAAAAAAATGAAAAATAAACTTATTATAATGTTATCAGCTAAAAGATGTGGGTCTACAGCAATATTTAAAATGTTTCAAAATAATAAACTATGTAAAATTGCACATAAAGATCAAAATATAGAAAATTGGGAAATCCAATTTTGGAGTTTAGCTTCTAAAGCCTTGAAAGGGAAAGATTATGAATTTAGAAAAAGATTAAAAAAATGTTTACCTGAAATAAACGTGCCAAATAAATTAAATAAAAAAAAAATATTTAAATTATGGAGCTTAATTCATGGAAAAGTAGGTAAAGTTATTTTTGACAAAAGTCCACAATATCTAGGAGATAGGGATGCACTGACCTTATTGTATGAATATTGTTTAGAAGGGAATGATGTAAAAATATTTTGTTTTATAAGAAATCCACTTGATGCGATAACAAGCCAACATGAACTGTGGCATGGATATACAAAAGAAAAAAATCTTATTAAAAGAGAAAAAGATTGGCTTATTAAGTATAAACATTTTGAAGATATAAAGAAAAAATTTAAGATTAAATTTTTTAAATATGAAAATTTTGTTACGAACCCAGATTTCTATGGAAAAAAACTAATGAATTTTTGCGAAATACCCCACAATAAGAGTGATTGGCAACATATTAAACCAGTATCGATTGGAAGATATAATTCATCATTATTTAAAAACATTAAAAATTGGGAAGTCTCAACTCAAATGATACAACATATGAAAAAATATAATTATAAAATTAATAATTCAATTAATATACTGCAAATAATTAAAATTTTATTAAACTCATCTAAAAGATATATTCCAACAAATATAAAAAAAATAGTAAAAAATTATATATCATAGAATGGATCAATTAATCTTTAATAATTTTTTAAGTATGACAGTAGGCTTAATCCTTATGTCAGCAGTACATTATATTTCATTTCAAATTTCAAAGAAATTTTTTTTTGTTCCAAAGAATGATGTTTTAAATTATGTAGTAAGTGTAAATTTAGTTTTAATTTCTATTTCTATATTAACTTTTTTTTTATTTTTATTTAAAATAGAGTTAGATATTAAAAGATTTATATTTCTATTAGGTTTTGTCTATTTTTTATTTAACAGAAAAAATACCGATATAAAAAAATTAATCATCTTTAATCGATATGAATATCTAATAATATTTTTATTTTTAATTCTAGCTTTATGTCCTCCCTCTGATGCAGATTCTCTTGATTACCATCTGGGTTTTGCTGTAAGTGCTATAGAAAATAATGCCATCTTAATAAGAGAAGATTGGCTTCATTATAGATTATTTGGATATGGTGAATATTTGAATTTATTTGGATTACTGTTTTATTCAAAACATTTTGGACAATTAGTAAATTTTTATGCATTTTATTTGATCTGTTTGATTTTTAAATGTCTAATAGTTAATCAAAAAATAAAAATGAATTTAGTATTTTATTTTTTTAGCACACCTCTATTAATCTGGTTAGTATACTCCTCAAAGCCACAATTATTATTGTGTCAAATTTTTTTATTAGCTTTTATTTTTATTTTAGATGTAAAATTATTAAAAAAAAATTTACTGCTCATTAACATGATGATTATCTATACAGTGTCATCAAAGATAAGTTTTATATTTTCTACAATTATAATTTTATCTTTTATTTTTTATGAGAGCTATAAGAATAAATTTTTTTTAAAATATTTAAGTAATTTAATAATTGCAACAATCATAATCATGTTACCTATTATGACATTAAAATATGGCTATTATGGAGATATATTTCCACCATTATTTGAAACATTAAAAAAAACCCCTGATCCTGCAATTACTGAATTTTTATTTACAATAAGTAAGGATCAAGCAACTTTTTACCAAATTAAACCATATTATGCTTTAATTTTACCACTTTTTGCAACATTGCCTTTGACTGCAAAATTAATAACGGCCATATTAGGATTAGGCTTTAACCTATTCTATTTAACTCCTATTTATATTAAGAATATTTTAAAGAATAAAAATTTAAGTTATCCATTAATATTTATATGTACATCAATAATTTTTTTTTCATTTCAAAATAATTTTCAACCTAGATATCTCATGGAAGCATATTTAATTAATGGTATTATGGTATCTTTAATACTTAATAAAAAAGATAGAATAATCAAGATAATTAATATTTCTTATTATGTTGTTACAGCAGCCATCTTGCTAATTTTGATCCCAATTATATTCAGTTATTTTTATGTTAATTTTAATGGAGATAGTTACAAAAAAACTATGAGAAAAATTGCAAATAATTATTCAGAAATTGAATGGGTAAAAAAAAATATTTCTATGGATGACGTAGTAGCATCACAAACAACTAGGTCGCACGCACTGATAGATTATAAATTTGTTACAAGAGAAAGATTATTTCAATTTAATTATGTGTTTAGAGGTGAAAATAGAAAAGTTAATTTTGATAAAGATAAAATTGAATTAATCGATTTATTTAAGAAATTTAATGTGACAAAATTAGTAGTTAAAACAAAACAAACTCAACCTGAATTTATTGATTTTCTTAAAAAATGTACAAATTTTGAATTTGTAAACGAGAGTAAATTAATTTTTACAGCAACAAGAAATCCATTTAGTGAGTTAAGAAAAAATAGTTATGAATTAAAGATTGTTGAAAATAAATGTCTAAATTAAAACTTAAAAATTTAGGTATTATATTTGAGGATTCAAGATTTGGTGGACCACATTATCAATCAATTAATAATTATTCATTTTTAAAAAAAAAATTTAACATAAAATTTTTAATTTCGAAAAGAGAAAATAATATTTTTAAAAAAAAATTATATAAAAAAAAAATAGAATTTAACGATGAAAATATTTATTATTTAAGTTTAAAAATTAAGAATTTTATTTTATATATTTTTAATTTTTTTAAAGATTTAAAAAAAATTAAAAAATTTATAAAAAAAGAAAATATAGATGTAGTATATATTGCTGGTGGCTCTAACAACTTTAAAAGTATTATAGCATGTTTACATCTTCCTGTTAAAATAATTTGGCACATACATGATTCTCACTCAAGCTTAATAATAGTAAAGATATTTCAAATTTTAAGCCCATACTGTACAAAATTAATTTTTGCATCAAATAAATCAAAAAATTTCTACAAAAAATTTGGTGGGATAAAAATTAAAAATATAATTATTCAATCAAGTGTTAAATATCAAAAAATAAAAAAAAATTATAATAAAAAAATAACAATTGGTACAGTTGGAAATTTTAATAAAATTAAAAATCAACTTTTTTTTTTAAAGTTAGCAAATGAATTTAAAAATAATAAGAAAATTAATTTTAAAATAATTGGTAATGTTTGGGTGTCTCAAAAAGAATATTATAAAAAAAATTTAAGATACATTAAGGAAAAAAAACTAAATAATGTAAAAATTATTCAAAATTGTAAAAATGTAATTAATCATATTAATGAATTTGACATTTTCGTTCTATGTTCGATATCTGAATCTTCTCCTGTGGCTTTATGGGAGGCTATGTCACAAAAAAAACCAATTATTTCAACTAATGTGGGTGATTTAAGTTTATTTAATAAAAACCATCCTTGTGGTTATATTATTAATAAACCAAATGTTAATAAATTTAAAAAAGCAATCCAATTGATAAATTCTAGCGAAGATAAGAAAAAATTTTTTTCAAATAATTCATTTTCTATATATAAAAAAAATTTTACAAATGAAATTTACAAGAAAAAGTTATTAAATTTTTTAGAAGATTTGACATAAATGTTTTTTTTAAAAAAAAAAATTATTTTAGAAACATTAATTGCATTAATTTATCTAAATTTTTTTTTTAGTAATGTATTTTTTACCTCATCTAATTTTTTCAATTCAAATATTTACAGTAGTCATAATACCAATAGTGATATTGCTTTTTCTGAGTATAAATATATATTTACTTTTGTATCTATTATTTTACTACTATTTTTTTTTATAAAAAATTATAAATCTTTATACAAAGAATTTGTAACTAATTATGAAATAAAATTTTTAATATTAGGTTTACTATTTGGTATTATTGTTACCTTTAAATTTTTTTTTTTCGATTTATTAATCTTCTTTAATTTTTGTTTAACTCTATTTATTTGCGCAGGAACACTCGTTATTTTTTATAAATATGAGCTTAAAAAATTGTCACGGTTTGTTTATTATTTGATAATAATTGTTAATATTTTGTTATTAATTTCTTTAATAAATTATTTTAATATATTTAAATTTGATTTGGTTCTTTTTGGAAAAATTTTAATGCCATCAAACCCAATGAACCAGAAATTTATTTTCTTGTTATTAAATTCTATAATGTTGTTAAAATTTTTTCAACTTAATAACAGTATTCAAAAAAATTTTTTTATTATTTTACTGATTATTTCTAATTTATTTATATTATTAAATTTTAGTAATACCTACTCATATTTTTTATCTCTTTTTTTTATAATTTACTTTCTTGTATTCAAAGTTTTTTTCTATGACAAAAAAAAAAATTTTATGGTTTTTTTTAAATTTACTTATACTGGAATTTTTTTAATAATGTTAATTATACCGATTTTACACATAACTAAAAGTATATTGACACATTATCTATCGTATGAAATTAAAAAAAATATTACCTTAACTGGTGATTTTTTTCCAAACCCACATCAAGAAATTAAATGTGCTGATAACCAACCAACCAACAAAGTAGTACCAGAATTTTTTAGAAATCATAATAATGTACCCTATAAATATAAGTTATATCTTGAGTACAAAGATTTAAATTGTTTTGATAATGTTAATCCTTTTCACATTATTAATAAATCATTCAAAGTAATTGGTTTACTTTCAAGATTTGATCAAATTGATGCGTATAAAAAAAATGCATCACCTTATTATAAGTTTATATTTGTAGGCATGGCTCCATCCAAGTACAAAGAACAATTAACGGCTGGAAACTTTACCCATAATTCGTACTACAATATGTCAATAAAATATGGTGTTTTATTTACTTTAATCGTACTTTATTTTTTATTTATTTTATTTATAAAAAAACAATCGATTTATTTTGATATGATATTTTTAATAATTATGTCCAGTCAGATATTTGATGATTATCTAATTGGTAATAGAACTGAAATGTCACAATTTATGTGGTTTTTATTTGGTTACTTTGTTACAACTAAAAAAAAATATATATGAAATATCAAAATCTTGTAACCAAATTAAATTATCTTAAAAAATTTGGCTTAGTTGCGATTAAACAGTCCTTAGAAGATGAGGGTGCTGGATTTGAAGATATTATTATAATGAGAAAATTAACAAAAGAAATTAATTTAAAATTAAATGTAAAAATAGGTGGATGTGAAGCTAAAAATGATATTTTTTTTTGTGATAAAATTAAAGTAGATGGAATTGTAGCACCAATGGTTGAAAGTAAATATGCATTACATAAATTCATCACCACAATTAAACACAATATTAAATTTAAAAAAATCAAACTTTTTTTTAATTTAGAAACAATTCAAGCATATAACGACCTAACATCTATTTTAAAGGTTAAAAATTTAAATTTGCTCCATGGTTTAGTTATTGGTAGATCTGACTTAGTGGGATCTATGAATTTAGAGAAAAGTGATGTGAATTCAAAAAAAGTTTATATATTAGTAAATAATATTCTTTCTAAAATATATAAGAAAAAAATAGTAGCCAAGATGGGTGGCAGTATAACACCAAAATCCTTAGATTTTATTAAAAAATTATATTTATCAAAAAAACTTAATAAAATAGAAACACGAAATTGTGAATTTTTATTAAATAAAAACTTATTCAATAATTTTGAAGAAATATTATTAAAAGTTTATGATTTTGAGATTAGCTGGTTAATTTATAAAGCTAAAAAAATTTATACAAAAAATACTAATAGACAAATTGATTTTAAAAAAAGAATTGTTGAAATGAAACAAAGAATAAATTCTTAATGAAACCTTTTTTAACAGCAGTAATACCTGTAAGAAAAAATTCACAAAGAGTTAAAAATAAAAATTTAAAAAAATTTCATAACACAAATTTATTAAAGATTAAAATCGATCAATTAAAAAAAATAAAAACAATAGATAAAATTATAGTTAATACAGACAGTGAGAAAGCAATCGAATTAGCCAAGATTAATAATATTGATTATCATAGAAGAGATAAACAATTTGCATCATCTAAATGTAGTAATAGTGATTTTTGGTCTCATATAGCAGAAACTACAAATAGTGAATTTATTATGTTCACTAATTGTACATCTCCTCTTATTAGCTTAAACACGCTAACAGAATTTATTAAGATATTTAAATTAAAAAAAAATATTTTTGATAGTTTTAATACAACCACGATAGTAAAAGAATATCTTTATTACAAAAACAAACCGTTAAATTTTATTGTTGGAAAAACTCAAAATTCACAAGATTTACCAGACATACAAAAATTTAATTTTGCATCAAGCATAATTTCAAAAAATATGATGTTAAAAAAAAAAACAGTTATAGGAAATAAACCCTACCTATTTAAATTATCTGAAGTAGAAGGTTTTGATATTGACACAGAGTATGACTTCAACTTTGCAGAATATTTATATAAAAAAAATAAATGAATAAAAAGATTTTAATTACAGGAGTTGCTGGGTTCATAGGGTCCAAATTAGCTAAAAAACTAATTAATGAGGGTTATTTTGTGACTGGTATCGATAATTTATCAACTGGTTTTAAAAAAAACATTCCAAAAAGAGTAAAATTTATTAATGGAAACTTTTCGGATAAAAAACTATTAAAAAAAATAAATTTAAAACAATATGAAATTATATTTCATATCGGGGGACAAAGTTCAGGGGCCATATCTTTTGACGATCCAATCAAAGACTTAACAGATAATGTAATTTCAACTATTAATATTTTAGATTTAATTAAAAATTCTAAAACGAAGTTTATTTATGCTAGTTCAGTTGCTGTATACGGTAATATAAGTCAAAAAAAATTGAATATTGATGATCAGTGTCAGCCATCCTCTTTTTATGGTGTAGGAAAAATAACTAGTGAAATGTATATGAAAGTTTATTCTGAAGTATATGGAAATAAATGTATAGCTTTCCGAATTTTTAACACATATGGACCTGATCAAGATTTAAAAAATTTACGCCAAGGTATGATTAGTATATATTTTGCACAGGCAATGAAAAATTTGAAAATAATAGTTAAAGGTAACAAAAATAGATTTAGAGATTATATTCATATAAATGATGTAATTGATGTTTTTTTTAAATCAATTTACTACAGTCCAAAAAAATTTGAAGTTTTTAATATTTGTACTGGAAAAAAAACTAAGGTGTTTGAAATTTTAAATAATATAAAAAAATTTTTTAATAAAAAAGTTTCAATTAAGTTTGAAAAAGTTACACTTGGTGATCAATTTGGAGTTGTCGGTAATAATTATATAACAAGAAAAAAATTAAGATGGAAACCAAAAATACCATTAAAAAAAGGATTGTTAGATTTTTTTAATTATTATAAATAACATGTCAACTGAAAATTATATCGTAACAACAACTATTTTTAAGCCCAGCAAGGCTTTAGATTTATTCTCAAAAATTGATGGATGGAAATTAATTGTAGTTGGCGACTTAAAAACACCACATGATCTATATCATAAGTATAAAAATATCATATATTTAACACCTAGTGATCAAATTAAAATTGATAAAAACTTATCAAACTTGATAGGCTGGAATTGTGTTCAAAGAAGAAATTTTGGTTATATCTATGCTTATAAACAAGGTGCTAAATTTGTTGCAACAGTTGATGATGATAATATCCCTTACGATTTTTGGGCAGATTCATTTAAGTTGGATAAAAAAATAAAAATTAAAAAATATTATACTAACAGAAAAGTATTTGATCCAATTTCAATATTTAAATTTAAACAACAAATTTGGCATAGAGGCTATCCATTACAAGAATTAGAAATTAAAGAAGTATTAAAAATAAGATTTAAAAATGAGAAATTTGATGTACAAGCAAATCTTTGGAATAAAAATCCTGATATTGATGCAATCAATAGGATGAATATCAAAAAACCCAATTTTACTTTTCCCGTAAAACAAGCATATGCTTCTAATAAAATATCACCATTTAATTCACAAAATACAATTTTAAATAGAGAGTGTATTAAAAATTATTTTTTATTTCCTTTTGTAGGTCGTATGGATGATATTTGGGCCTCTTATTATGTGCAATCACTTGGTTTTAAAGTTTTTTATGATAAACCCACTGTGTATCAGGATAGAAATGCCCACAGTATCTATCAGGATTTTATTTTAGAAGATTTGGGATATAAAAATAATATGAATCTTATTAATTCTTTACTTAAGAATCCTAATAAAATTAAAAACTTTTTACCTGAAAGATCTTTAAAAGCATTTAAAAGATATCAAGAAATAATGAAATAGAATTTTAATAATTGAAAAAAGAAACACAATACATTTTACTATTTCTTATATTTTTTGTTCTAATCAAAATATTTTTTTTCATAGATTTTGAGCCAAGAACAGATCAAGCCCATCAAATCGGCTGGATATATAAAATTGTAAATAGTACACATTTTTTAGGTAAAGATGTTTTAAATGAACCAAGTAAAATTTTTTATGATTTTCAAGGACTAATTTATGAAATATTTAAACCTACTTTTTTTTATGGAAATTTACATGCAAATTATTTTCATCTAGCTCCAATACTTATTGCTTCATTTTTAACAAAAATTTCAAGTATTTCACCAATATTTATATTTAATTTTTTATCAATAATTTCATCATTTTTTTGTTTTTATTTTTTAATAAAAATTTTGATGCAACTTTATTATGATGAAATAAAAAAAAATTTAATATTCTTTATACTTATCTTTTTTAGTTTTTGTTTTTTAAATTGGTATGGGTTTATATTTTCTCAACTTGGTGTTCACAATATTTCTTCACTAGTCATTTTATTAAATTTTTATTATTATCT
>ENA-UOXV01005107-UOXV01005107.1-marine-metagenome-genome-assembly--contig:-NODE-5107-length-14668-cov-6.647027_pt1 | contig 14668 bp, 19 predicted proteins | sample MGYA00238165_ERZ766961 | MGnify/ENA primary metagenome ERZ766961 (study PRJEB28924, sample SAMN03173240) | marine metagenome | biome: Marine; feature: Water; material: Subsurface seawater | place: North... | reverse complement strand
GGGGGGGGGGGGGGGTGGGGGGGGGGGGGGGGGGGGGGGGGGGGGGGGGGGGGGTCCGGGTGCCGGTCAGAGCGCGGTCCGATCGTATCGGACAGGTCGCGCGGTTCGGGGCCGAGGCGCGGGTTGCGCGTGCTGCGCTGACGCGCACGCGGGCGCTGCAGGCGTGGTGCCTTCCCGACAGCGCGCTGGGCTCTGCGATCGGCGCGTCGCACGGGGACTACGTCGCCGCGCTGCGCACCTTCGCTCGCGAGGAGCCTCTGAATTCCTCGGACGTGTCCCCGGCGTTCCTGGCGGCCCTCGCGCCGCTGAAGGAGGCCGGGCGCGCGCGCCTGTGACGTCGGCAGAGCGGGCTGCGCGGAGGGAGGGGCAGCGGCATGATGCTTATATTATGAACTCTGCGCCCGTTTCGATGTGGGGTCTCGTTCTGGTGCAGCTGGCGTCCCGGCGCTCGCATCGCAGTGCAATTGCTCGGTGCACTCAAGAGCGAATCCGGGCTGCGGCCGACAGCTCGACACGCCTAGGGCGCATCTGGCTGCGAGCGCTGAGACTGCCCCGAACCTGCACGTGCTGACGCGCCAGCCGACCGCTGCGAGTGGTGCGACGCATTAGATGCTGCAGAGTCCGAGCGAAGAAGCGAGCCGGTGCGCTGCCTGGAGCCATTCTCTGCGCGCGCGCGCTGCGCCTGCAGGAGGCAGCCTTGTCAGCGCTCGTGGGTCGACCTTGGGAGGCTATTGGGAAGCACTGCGCGGCTACCTGCTCGATCTCAAGCTCCTTGCGAGACTTGGTGATCGGAAACTCCTCGATCTTGGTGGGCTCGCGGTCGGAATCCTTGAGCGCAAATGTCGACCTTCGCTGTAGCGTCCGGTCCGACGAAGTCGAATCTTTTTGCTCCATCTCATCTTCCGGTTCTACCGTACGATCGCCAGCTGCTGCAGGCTTCTCGGAAGCTTCTTGGTGCTCGGAAGCCTTTGAAACGTTCTCAGGCCTTTGCTCGATGCTTTGCGCCACTACTTCTTTGAGTGTGCTAAGTGGCTGCTGCTTGTTACGTTGCTTAGCCTTCGCAGTCTTCGCTGCCCTAGCTTGTCTGAATTCGAATGTCGGGTGATCCAGATCGTCCATGGACAGTCCGAGCTCGAAGACGCCACCGAGACCTGTGGACACCAGTCCGCCGTTAAGGCACCAGTGACTTGAGGCTGCGCGCGATGCTAGCTGGCGCTAGGGGTGATGCCTGTGCGGTGGAATCGCACTGTGTTATCGCCACCTTCCCACTGAACCCCGCAGCTGAGAGTTCTGCTGGTTTGCGAGACTGCAGCTATCCGCTCAACCACCTTCACAACTTTGCCATGCTTGCACGATCGCTCTACATCGACTGGGCTGTGGTTCGAAGGCATCTCCGCCGGGAGCAGGAACACGCGATGTCCGGGTCTGGGTGCAATTCCACTCAATCCATATATCGCTATGGCCTGCATCGCCTCCCGCATTGGCGTTCCTGAAGATGTTCGTTGAAACCCTCCATCGTCCCCTTCTGCTTGCAACTTGCGCGCTTGCGATTGCAGAGATATCACAGCGTGCACAGCCTTGGCAATGAACCCAAAGGAGGGAGACGTGTCTTTATTGGAATGCGCAACCGCGGCCACTGATTCGGTTGCAACATCGCGATTCGCACCCTCTCCCCCCATTGCGATCTTGCGAGATTTTCCGGACCAAGTCTTGTCCGAAATCCTTCAACAAGCAAGTTCTGATTGTGGGTTCGGCAGAGGCGGGGGGGGCTGGGGCGGGGAGCGCTATCCGACCAAGCGATCGGCTGGCAGTAGCGGCCAGCCATGGGCTCGTACTACATCCCGCCTGTGAACTTTGGTCTAATCGAGGATAATCTGTGCGTTCCTGTACCGATCCTCCGTGCGGGAGCACGCCGCGCTGCTGGGCTGGCAGCGTCCTTCGGTGCCCCCTGGAAAGGAACGTAGGCGAGACGTAGCCAGCTGTTCAATCAGAGTCCAAAGCTTGTGCTGTTGCACTGTGCCGCATCGAAACCAGACGGACTTTCTAGTACGATTAGACGAGCTCTGGGATCTCATGATCAGTTCGCTGAGACAGGTATCGAAGCGGGCAGCCGAACGAACTCAACTGATCAGTTCGCTGAGACAGGTATCGAAGCGGGCAGCCGAACGAACTCAACTTCCCGTTCCTCGAAAAGCTTCACCTGAAGAAGATCCTGTATCTTTCTCCCGATGCGCCACCACCATCATTTCAGGCCTTCGTAAACGATCAGGGCATCGATCTGCAGCAGCTTGGTTCCATGCCTGCCTGCCATTTCGTATCTATGTGGTATTGAGCAAGACTGCTAGCTCTATGACCCCGATGCCCCTGCGACGATAACATGATGACGCGATTTGGTGTCTTTGCTACAGGTGGTGCTGGGGAGGATAGGCAAGCAGCGCTGTGGAGCCCAATGTCAGAGGAGATTGTCCTGCAGGCATTGCAGCAGATCCTGGACGTAGTTACCCGGCCCTCCTGCGAAAGAATATAGCCCTGATGGCCGAGTACCAATGAGCGTCATGATTATATCAGCACTGTGTACGATTACTCACAGCCCTCGCGCGCAGACGGAGAACCACTATCCGCTCTGTCTGATGGACAGCGTGGGGCGCAATCGTGTCGGGATTGTAGTTGGATGCCTCCGCAAGCTGCAGCGCTGGAACTTGACCTCCATCTTCGAGGAGTACCGGCGGTACGCAGGGAGCAAGGTGCGGGTGCTCAGCGAGCAGTTCATCGAGCTCTTCGACACTGACCTCGTGACATTCTCCAACGCTCGCGTGCCGGCGTGGCTATGAGCGCGCGAGGCCTCGGGCCTCTTGGCAGAAAGGCTCTCCGACAAGTTGGGGCCTTTCACTGCTCCTATCCTACCTCTGTCGTGTGTCGTACGCAGCGTAAAATCCGCTCAAATCCGGTTCCGCTCCGCGCTGACCGCTGCGTGGTACCACTCGCCCCGGCTGTTCGTGGCCATGATCACGACGGCGTGTCTCGCACGCGTTACCGGACCAGCCCTCCGTCGATTTCGAGGACCCGTCCCGTGAAGTAGTCACACTCGAGGATGAAGCGGACGCCAAGCCACACCTGGCGCACGCACCTGCAGAGCTGAGTGGGATGGGTAGCTCCGCTGCTGCAAACCACGGGACTGGTCACGGGTAGGAATTCGCGCGCAGGTGGCCATGCCAAGATGATCCGACCTCAAGCGGGTCGGCAAGTCGTTTCAGCGGGACCTGCGTTCGCCCCGCGCACCCTTTACTGCAAGGGCGAAGGGCGCTCGGCAAGGCCCACGCACGGCCCGGCCTCGGACAGAGGACGGGCGCCCGGGCCCACCACACGGCCCATACCTGCTGCACCAGCCGCTCTTTGAGCTCAGGAGGGACCGAATCGAGGATCGCCGTCGCTACAACGCCTGGCGCTACCGCTCCGACACGAATGCCGTACTTGGCTAGCTCCTTGGACCAGACTGCTGTGTCCGCTACCAGCCCCGCCTGTGCAGGAATGCCTTCGCTCATCAGGTGCCCTATGCGCACCTGCAACTACTTTCTCGATAGATACGGAAAGACGAGATCGTTGCAGGCATTAGATTGGAGTCTGGGAGAGTGCGCGCCTTGGCAGCAGAGTAGTTTGACTGGGAGGGGTAGCCGGCGCGCGAAGAGGAAGAAATGTTGACAATGGCGGCGCTCTCCTGCACGCAAAGAGAGCCGGAGCGGGTTCAGGACCATGGACGAGCCCTAACTAGGCATCCATGGTATAGAGGTGCGGAATCATTTGCCGGGTCTCGCTGGCTCTGGCTTTGCGCAAGGTGTGATCGGCACCTCGGTGCCAATCGCCTGCGCGGCGAACTCCCTCGCACAGAGGAATGGCCCCGTGAGATTGACGTTCATAACGATATCCCAGTCTTGTTTCGTCATGTTCTTGACGCCCTTTCCTGTTTCCTTGTCCGCTTTAACCAAGCTTTTGTCCCGCAGCACGCCGGCGTTGTTGACCAGCACGTTGCACCTGAAGAACCAGTCTGTCACTCCATGGTCCGTCAGCAGCATCGCTCTATGCAAGCGTGAAGAATTGCGATACATGGGCTGCAACACACCCTCCCATTTTTTCCCGAGCCAATTTAAAAAGCGTCTCCACATCCTGCTCCTTTGTCACATCGCTGGCGTGCGTAAGTGCTCCGCCAGCAAGCCGTGCAGTCTCCTCAAGGCCATGTTCATCTATGTCGGTTGCCATAACCTGGTCCAGTGCGTGTAAGATATTGGCCGGTGCTCTGACAAGGATTCATCTAACCAGCACAAGCTGCGCAGCTGGACAAGTCTCGGTATAGGGCATCTCTTCCAGGGCTAACCTTTCCGCCTGCTTTGATGAGCTCGCGAGTAAAAGTTCTGCCGAGACCACCACCTGCACCTGTAATCACCGCCTTGACCGCGTCCAGGCGCATCAGGGTGCCCAAATTATTCAGAAAGCTGTTGCTCGATCTATCGCCAAGATGCGGGCGGTCCACGCCTCGCTTGTGATCAATGTTGCGGCTGCAACTGTGGTTTGTGCGGTGCTCCGGAATTGGCACGTCCTATCCGAATGAAATGACAAATTTTTGGTTGTCTAAACAAGGGCGGCTCCTCACAGAGGACGAGGTGGAGCAGTCCCGGCGGGGTGCGCCTTAGCGTGGATGTCCGCGGGACAAATCGTTGGAAAGGATGTTCCAGCAGCGGTAGGTATGCGTGTAATGATGGCGGAGGGCCAAATGGAGGACAAGGGTGTCGGCTCTGTTACAGCCGTGCACGCGCGGGGAGGCTACTGTTCTGTTCGCTGGGATAGTGGCCTCGACGACCGCTGTCTCTTCACCGGTCAGCAGGGTGACTATTACCTTCAGATTGCAGACGCTAGTGCGACGACAACAGTCACTGTTGCACCAAAAGCTGCGGACTCGTCTGCGCATCTTCACAAGCAGCTTCTGGCCCAGGAGGTTGTGAAGCTGCGTCGCGAGGTGGCCCAGCTCCGCGCGGAGCAGGGCGGTTTCGATGGTGGCGAGGAGGGGTCCGACGCGCTGAAGCAGGCACACATGGAGGTGGCGCGTCTCGAGGCGCAGAAGGCGGAAATTATCTCGCAGGCGACAGCGCAGAAGGCGCTCCTTGCGCGCGAGGTCAAGTCACTGCGCGGTGAGCTGGAGCAAGCTGGACTCTCGGGAGGAGGGGCGCTCCCAGTCGGTACCTCAAAACAGACGCAGGAAATTGCTGACGCGTTGCAACGGCGGCGAGAGTTTGAAGAAAACTTCACGCGTGCGCTCCGCGACCTGCGCACAGGCCTCGAGCAAACTAGCATCAAGGCGCTCAGTTCGCGGGGTCAAGTGCCTCTTGGTGTGCGGTCGCTCCTGCAGTTGAGCAATGAGCGCATCGACAAGATCATCGAGGAGGCCGCGCAAGTTCCCGTTGAGGAGCGCTTGCATATTGAGGGGCTGCGCCTCCTCATCGAGAACTGCAAGCTCCGCAAGGCGCTCAACGAATATTCCGAGGGGCTTCTGGGGAACGCGCTTGTAAAGGAGGAGAGGTCTTCCTCGCAAAGGTCGATGCTTGGAATGGCCTGAGAAGGCTTTTATACAGCGGTGTGCAGGCTGTTCTGGCCTAGACTGGATGTGAGCTTCGACTTGGGTGCAGTGGTGAGGGTCAGTTGCATTACGGCGTGAGTGCATTGGTGTTTTTGCGCGCAACTGTCCACCAAAAGAGAGTTTGCTCGGATGCCCTGGAAGAGCCACCCTCCCTGCATACATGAAGTTCCTTGATTAATTCGGTGCTATCTACACGTGACTGGCTCAGCTCCAACGCGAGCTTTGCCATTTGCCCCGGCCTTGAATCGTCCAAAGGGCCTACTCAAAACTATACCCAGCCGCTCATTTTGCGGTGATCATGCCACCGCGGTCCTTGTCCCCCTCGAAAGTGGGCTGATCGCTCCACGCCTTGTCATGCCGGAGGCCGAGCCCTCGGATCTGCTCTCTGATCTCAGGGTTCGTCCGGCCGCCCCGCGAAACCGGGATCTTGCGCAAGGGCTTGAGCTTGAGCTTCCGCGATTCGGAGCCCGGCACCCGCAGATGTCGCCCAGCAGGCAGGCCGTAGAGTGACTCCAGGCCATAGAGATGTTCCTTCTTCGGTGGCGGTTCCGCTGCATCCGTCGGTTCCTGATGTGCCGCTGGCGCGCCAGAGGGCACTGCGCTGGGCTCTGAGCTGTTCCCCGACGCAGTGTCGACCGCTCGGTTGGGCAAACGGACAGGGGAAACGGTCTCGCGGTCCGGGAGAGGCTTCCCGGGCGAACGTGGGGGTTCGGGGTTGTAGCTGCTCGACTCGTACTCACGCTCCCTCTTGTGCACTTGAGTTGGTTTCGTCGAGCTTAAGGTCGGCATTGGAACCACCTGGACCGTCTGCCTTTTCATGCTGCGAGAGATACAGTGTATGATCAGATGCAACGAGGGAATGCACGGTTTTGTAACGGACGCTCTCCGAAGGGATTAGTTGGACTCAGCCAAGCATCCAGTGGATGGTATCCTCACCCTATCAACTTGATCAGCATGCACCCACAGAGCAGCACAGCGAAGCAACCCACGATACTCACGCCGATGACATACTGCATAGTGGTGCCTAGGATTTCTTGCGGCAGTGATGCCGGCGAAGGAAGGGGAGTCGTCAACGGAAGGGGCTCGTCAACGGAAGCGACCAGCGCAGGGCCCGAGACGAAGCTCGGAGGTGGAAATCCTGCGCCTTGGAGCTCCGATGAAAATCGCTCCCGAGTCAGTAACCCCGCAAAGCGTTTCGATGCATAACGGCCCGCCACAGTAATGTCCACGTCGACCCGCACGCCAACTCCGGAAGCGCCGGCTTCCCTCCTTCGGAGCGAGATTTCCACGATGTGCACAATCCCCACGGTCACCCCTGTCTTGAGATTCCCCGCAGAAAACGCAACAGACCGAAAATCATCCTCTTTCGATTCAAACACGACCTATGGATTGTGTTGGTCGGTTCAGCGTACAAGATCGCTGGTCTTGCGTTGCAGCGCCTCGCGCTGGAAAGCTCCACGGGGGCAGCACGGTCAGGACAAGCTGGATGTGGCAGAACGTGGAAATATTGCAGGTCGTGAGGGAGGAATACCTTACTGAGCGCCATCTCAAATGTCATTTCGATGGTGTACAATGAAAGCTTGCTGCCTGCTGAAGAGGCCGTGTCCGGCGCCGGATGTGTGGACCTTCGGTTCCTGTTCGAAGCTAGTTTTGCCGGCTCCGGACAAGAACATGGTGGACACATAGTTGCCACTGCATATGTCGTTCTCGTCGAAGTCACAGAATTGCCACGCCTCCGACCTTTCTGCTCACTGCCACGGGCATCCCCAGAGCCTTGCACCAGTCGAGTTCCAGCAGCCCTGCAAGCGCATGTAGGACAACCCGACGCTGACGAGAGGCACAGGATTATGAACAGAAGCACGAGGATGAAACAGCAGCCGCCAAGCTGTTTCATCCTATACACTTCCCCGGTGCCAACTGCGCGCTGAGGGCGCGCAGCTTGGCTGGGCCACGTTCGGTAGCTTCGCGGGGAGCAAAAATCCGTTGGAGCGAAAGTGGACAGGACAAAATGGAGAAAATCGAGAAATCTCCTTTTCCAGACAGTCCCGAAGTGTCAAGTCTCAGTGATGCACCGAACCGCGACAGCAAGCCTGCTGGCGGGGGACCAGCACCGCGCGCGGTTACAGGCGCGCAGTGTCGCCGGAATATTGAGTTCTCTGGCATTGGTAGCGATGGTGGTTTCGCATGCCTCGTCGCGGCGTGTCTTCCTGGAGGGTGACTGGCCCGCAGCGCAGGAGCCGCAGCCGGGGGTAGTGCAGTGGCGGCCCATGGATCCACCGATGTTCGATGCGACATACGGCGCGGGGTACCCGGGGTACATGTCGTCGTATGGCAACCTGCCTGCCGACCAGGCGCCGGCATACGCCCAGATGTATGCATACAACAACCCTCTTGCAGGCACAGCGGTCACCTACATGCCGCCAGGCGGCGCGCCTGAGGGCATCTCACAGGAGGAGGGGACTGCGATGGGGATGTATCAGCCGTATCCGTACGGCCCATTGGACCGGCCGATGCCGGCCGCGCTGGCGCCCGCCCCGGTGGACCCAGGGGGTGTGTGGGCGGACTACGGCCCGCAGACCCAGACTCAGGTCGTCATCAATGGGGACAGTGCGGCGAGCGGTGAGGAAGAGGGGGCCGAGAGCAATTCCGGTAGCGACCTATACAAGAAACAGTCCGTCACGGTGACTGTGCCGCAAGGGCCGCTGCCGGTGAATTTCCCTGCAGTGCAGCTGGATCCTGCGGGGGCGCCGTTTGGCTCTACAGCGAGCACGGCCAAGTTCTTCAACGAGTACAAGCAGGCGCGGCGCCAGGAGCAGATCAAGTCGGCGTTCCCGCTGCCAGCCGTGAACCTGACCTACACCAACTACCCGATGGCCTACGTCCCGTTCCCCGGGCAGGGTCCGCCGCCCATCGACATGTTCACGGGCGAGGGTCCCGACGGCTCGGCGCCCTACCGGATCTCAGGGCAGCTGGTGGGCACGTATCCGAACACGGGGGTTTTCGTCGGTGGTGACCAGGCGGGCACTGCCGTGAGCAAGAAGCAGCGGCGCATGCAGCAGCTGCTTCAGCTGCGCCGCAACGCTCGCGGCTCCCGCCGAACTCCAGGTGGGTGGTGAGCGTTCACACGGGAAATGGGATGAGCGGGGCTAGAGCGCGTGCACTGATCCTGTTCAATACATTTCCAAAATGTACTTCGCGCCTCGTTCCAAAAGACATACGAGATGTGATCGAATAACCTCGGAAGGGGGTGAATTCCAGTTAGACCCGGTTATTTTCATTTTATTAATGACAGATAGGCCCGGGACCAAGGTCTAATATCACATCCCTCCCCCCTCCTCGGAAGGGTGAGGCCAGTTTTGTACCCCATTTTGGGGGGCACAAATTTGGTGAGACTTCCGGCCGTAAGTCTGAAACGATGGCGAGCAACCTGCCGCGGCTAACCTCGCTCTCACATGGCGGTAAACCCGATCTTATCCTGGAAACGGGCGACTTTGGCATGCTCGAGTCAGAGTGAGTGGGTGTGGGTGAACAGGAGGCTGTGGTTGCAAGATCTCTCCGAAGGGCTTGCGGGAAATTCTTCAGAACGTACCCCAGCCCTCGATTCCGATTCCAAAGGACATACTCGTTGGTCTGGAAACCAGCGACGATGCCTGCGTGTATCAATTGAATGAGGAGCAAGCGATTGTGGCAACGACTGACTTTTTCATGCCGATACTGGATGACCCTTACGATTTCGGGCGCGTTGCTGCTGCAAACGCGATGTCCGACGTCTACGCCATGGGTGCATCACCAATATTCGCCCTGAACATAGTTTGCATGCCCCTTCAAAGTGGCAAGACATCGGCGGAGGTTGTAGCTCGAATTCTTGAAGGTGGGCAACAGGTCTGCGCAGACGCAGGCGTTGTGATCTCCGGCGGTCACACCATCGATGCTGTCGAACCGATTTACGGGCTCGTCGCTCTAGGCGTCGTGCATCCGAGGCACCTGGTTCGAAATTCTGGCGCGCATGAGGGAGACGTGCTCATTCTCGGTAAGGGCCTTGGGATAGGGATCCTAGGTGCTGCCCTCAAGAAAGGCGTCCTCGATCCTGCTGGTTACCGAGTGCTGGTGTCGACCGCAACGTGCCTGAACAAGTACAGTGCCCCATTGATGCACGCCCTTCGCGCATGACGTTTACCTGCCTTATGGCGCCAAGCGCGCTGACTGCTCGCGCGCATACAGGGCGGGGCCAGAGATTGCGCGGGTCGAGGGCGTGCATGCCATGACCGATGTGACCGGCTTTTCCCTAGCCGGGCACGCGCTCGAGATGGCGCGCGGTGCGGGCCTGACGGCAAGCATCGAGTGGGATGCTGTTCCGATCCTTGGCGGGGCGGAAGAGCTGGCAACTGCAGGGTGTGTAACAGGCGGATCCGCACGCAACCTCGCGAGCTGCAAAGAGGCAGCGTCCCGCACCAGTAGGCAGCATCCCTGCGTCTGCCCCAGCAACTCAGACACTGCGCTGCCGCAGGCACTCGAGCTAAAAGGGAGCATGACAGAGGCACAGCGCGCTCTGCTCACAGACCCGCAGACATCCGGTCGGACCCCAAGCGTTCTTGCCCAATGCGGGCCCCTGTGACCCGCCATCCCTGAACGAAGGGGGTTCCTGCCTCTGCAGGGGGGCTGCTCGTCGCGTGCTCGCAGAACGCAGCACCGCGCGTCTTGGAGCTGCTTGCCAGTGCAGGTCTGAGTCCAGGCCCGGCTGTGGTGGGTAGAATGGAAGCGCCTGGCGCACACGGTCCGCAGGTTTCCGTCTGGACCAGCGATAGCTCGCCGGCTGTGTCCGGCTAGCGCGTTTGAGAGACACACAGGTGCACAGGCAACAGTAAAGACAACATTGGGTGACGTAGACAAAGCGAAACCAAACTTGCGTGACTCGGTGTTGACGTGACGACGTCTCGGTGACACTGAAAGGTGGAGGGAGGAGGAGAGGAGAGAGGGAGGTGGACTCAAACAGTGGCACACCTAGCAAATCTGCCTTCGCATTCATTTTTGAAGCACCCACAAGCTCCCACCGCTTCATTGCTCTGGGTCTGTGGAACTGGAGGCTTCCTCCTGGCCTTATGAGCAGCGGGCGAACCAACCGCACAACTAGACACTGTAGCCCGGGCGGGACACAGGGCCCTGAAGCCCGTGGCGCTGGGCACCAGTCTCGGCGGAGCCGGCGCGCGTGGGCAGGCCGAATGTCGAGGCACCAGATGCGATGAAGTTGACCTGGTTGAGCTCAGACTGAGTGCGCTCGTGCTCGTTCTCCCCAGTGCAGCAGCCGAGCGGCTGGCAGGCCCGCTTGATGTGCGGCATGACGTACTTGATGCCGAATGCCTTCTCCATTTCGACTAGAATAAACACCGCAAGAGAGCACACGAGGATGAGACCCCACGACTGCCCGGAAATTGGCCCGTTCGAGAAGATCTCGTTGACCCCTGGCGTGTATGTGAGGAAGAGCTGAAGAGCCGTGGTGATCCCGATCGAGATCCAGCACCACTTGTTGTCGGAGAAGAGCTTGAAGGTAATCGCGCTCTCCTTGAGGAAGCGGCAGTTCAGCGCATACGCCATCTCGGCAAACACGAGCATGTTGAAAGCCACTGCGCGTGCCTCCATGAGACGCTTCGTGACCGGCACCTTGACAGCGCGACGGCCGCCCGTCGCCGCCGCCTCCTCTGCCGCCTTGGCCATCTTCTCAGCCTCCTTTTCGGCCTCGAAGCGATAGTCTTCGGCACCCTTCTCGACACCCGCGAGCGTGTAAGCAAAGTTGCACAGCACTGCAACAACCATGATACCCGAGACGAACACGCAGTGCCAGAAAACCATCTTCCCAAACAGGCGCTTTCCCTTCCTCCGCGGCGGGCGGTGCATGATGTCATCCTCCGCAGGCTCCATGGCGAGCATGAGACCCATAGTCACAGAGGTAATCATGTTGACGTACAAAACCTGGATCGCAGTGAGTGGGACCTGGTGACCATCGATATCCACAACGTACGAGAAGAACACCGAAAGACCCTGCGCGAAGTTGACAGGCATGTTGTACAGCAGGATTTTGACAAGGTTGTCCCACACGCGCCGGCCCTCGCGCACGGCCTTGACGATGGTCGCGAAGTTGTCATCAGCAAGCACCATCTTGGCTGCCTCCTTGGACACATCCGTACCAGTGATACCCATAGCCACACCGATGTTTGCTGCCTTGAGGGCAGGAGCATCGTTGACGCCATCACCGGTCATGGAGCAAGTCTGACCACGGCGCTGGAGCGACTTAACGATGCGGATCTTGTTCTCAGGCGAGGCGCGCGCGAAAACGTTGCATTCAAGCACGATAGAGTCAAGACCATCGTCATCCATAGCATCGAGTTCTGGGCCCGTGTAGGTGCGGATTGCGTTCGCCGCAAGCTTGGGATCGACAATACCAAGCATCTTCGCGATGGCAGTGGCCGTCGCAGGGTGGTCGCCCGTGATCATTTTGACAACAATGCCAGCGGTCTGCGCAACACCGACACCCTCAATGGCCTCCGGACGGGGCGGGTCGAGGATCGCGACGACGCCGATCATGGTGAGGAAAGGCGCGGGCGCCTTCAGCACGATGTCCGCGTCCATGGTCTCCGAGAGGTCCTTGGGATCAAAGTCCGCGCGGCAGATGGCGAGGCAGCGAAGGCCGAGGCCGGACATCTGCGCAGCCTTGTCCTGCCAGAACTGCTCGTCGATCGGGCCCGTCTGCGACAGGTCGTCGTTGATGACCTGGTCCTTGCAACGCGGGATGAGCCTGTCGGGCGCGCCCTTGACGTGGATCGTCAGCGGCGCGCCAGCGTCCGTCGAGGTGGCGTGCACGCAGCACATGAACTTGTGCTCCGACGCGAAAGGCACGGAGCCCTTGCGCGGCTGCATATCCTTGAAAGTCTTGACATCCTCAATGCCGAGCTTCATACCCATGGTGAGCAGCGAAACCTCGGTCGGGTAGCCGACGGGCTCCCATGCGACAGGAACGTTCGGGTTCTTGTGGTTCAGGTTCTGGATGATACCTGAGTCGTTGCAGAGCACACCACCCTCAAACATCTTGCACACGCGATCCCTGAGTGGGATCGAGCACTTGTTCTGGTGCTCGTCCACCAGGTGGCCCTCTGGCGCGTAGCCGACACCAGTCAGCGAATACTGCTGTACCGCCGTCTGCAGCCTCTGCACCGTCATTTCGTTCTTCGTCAGCGTGCCCGTCTTGTCAGAGCAGATCACAGTAACAGACCCCAGAGTCTCAACCGCGGGAAGCTGGCGGATGATAGCGTTGGCGTTGGCCAGGAGCTGCATGGCGAGTGCAAGAGAGATAGTGACAACTGCTGGAAGACCCTCCGGGATGATCGCGACCGCGATGGCGACGGTAGACTTGAACGCGTCACCGAGCTCGTGGTCGTGCACCAGATACGCGATGCAGAACGTCACAACTGCAATGACGAGCACGAACAGCGAGATCCAGCGACCAAACATCTCAAGCTGCACCATGAGGTTGGTCTTCATCGAGTCAACGTTGGAGACCATTGCCGAGATCTTGCCGATCTCCGCCAGGTCGCCGGTGCCCACGACAATGCCCTTGCCCTGGCCCTGCATGACCATGGTTGCGGAGAAGGCCATGTTCTTGCGGTCACCCAAAGCTGCCTGAGCCTGAACAATATCAGTCTGTTTGGTGATCGGGTTCGACTCGCCCGTGAGCATAGCTTCGAGGATACCGCAGTTGCCGGTCACCTGTTGACAGAGTGGGGGCCGAGTGGTCAGCGCCAACCACCAAGATATCTTCTGATCCCCGCCCTCATGCACTGGCAGCGCAAGCAGTGCACGTGCCAAAATTCTTGCCATGCAAGTCCGCTGCAACGACAACTAAGGGACAGATAGCCCTCTAGAGCTCCAGACAGAGCATCATGCGCGCTGCTTGCAGCCCAATATCCATGGAAGCGCCGTTTGGGGACACGGGACCTCAATCATGCGGAGATCAGCCGGGCAGCGATCGCCAGACTGAATGAAGCAAATGTCGCCTGGGACAACATTTTTGGCGTCGAGCAACTTGCGCTCACCCCCGCGGATGACAGTCGCCTTGGACGAGAGCATGCCTTTGATGGCCTCGGCAGCTTGCTCGGCACGGCCTTCCTGGATGAGGCCGATGGCAACATTGATGACAACGACTCCAGTGATGAGGATCACCTCAGCCCAGTCCTGCAGAACTCCCGCCACGATGGCAGCGGCAATCAGGATATAGATGAGGATGTTGTTGATCTGCATGAACAACCTCATGAAGAACCCCGGCTTTGGCGGCGGGGTCAGTTCGTTCGTGCCATATTTCTTGAGACGCGCCTCGGCTTCAGTCTCAGTCAGACCCTCGGGGTTCGTGTCCTGCATCTTCAAGCACTCTTCGATCGTCAGAGAATGCCATTTGGTCTCATTTTCGGTCATCGCGATCTCTACGTCGGGCATCGCTGCGGTCCTTCGAATTCCCGTGGACCCTGCAGTTTCACTACGTGCACCAGAAGAGGCTCCACAACCGCGACACTTGCAACTCGTCAAACGAGAAGGCTGCGCCGCTGCTGATGAAGCAGCCCCCAAGCAACTACGCCGGCCTCGGGTCAGCCGTCGCACACGCGGAGAGGATACCTAGAAGTCCCTGCGCTGAAAAACCCACCTTTTAACCTAGCCGAAAACGGCTGTGTAAAGAACTCCGAGCCCGACCTTTGCTGTGACCAATTCGCGGCGATATGTGACAGGCCTGGTACTGTGGGGGGAGTTTTCGACCCCCCGTAGAACTGAGGGAGAATCGGGAGGGCTCGACGAAAAGATTCATTTCTCCAATGAGTCCGTCCGAGCACCGGTGCGAGGGGGCACGAGTTTGCGAGCGGATCGAACAAAGAACCCAGAATAAACGAATGACTTTCGGGTTTGTTCGGGTTTGTGGCTTTTTGAAATTTCACGCCCGACTACGTAAATCGACTCCGGATGGAGGCTCAGCTGTACTGCCTCCGGGCCGCAGCTACAAGGCTC
>ENA-UOXV01005105-UOXV01005105.1-marine-metagenome-genome-assembly--contig:-NODE-5105-length-14669-cov-6.128165_pt1 | contig 14669 bp, 15 predicted proteins | sample MGYA00238165_ERZ766961 | MGnify/ENA primary metagenome ERZ766961 (study PRJEB28924, sample SAMN03173240) | marine metagenome | biome: Marine; feature: Water; material: Subsurface seawater | place: North... | reverse complement strand
GGAGACTAGGGGCGGCTGCGTCCCCGCCCGGTTCGGGTCCGCCCCTGGGCCAAAAGTCCGACTTCTTCGAGCGTCGGTCGTAGAGCTGCTCCACCCTCCTTGGCGGGGGTTCTGTCCCGCCTGGGCTCCTTAGCCTAGCCGGGAAAGGCCGCCCCCCTCGATGTCAGCCGCGTTCGATGTCGACGTTTCCTGCCGTCACTGGTACGGGTCTCCGCGGTGTCCCTTTACGCGCGCCCACGCGGACGGAATTTCCGCGCCGGCCGCCATCTCCCGCTTCCTCCGTTTCCCTCGGTTCTTTGAGGAGCCGCCGCCGCCGGGGGGCGGCGGGGGAGGCGGAGATCGGGGCCGCTTGCCCTTGTTTTGGGGCACCGTCTGTGCCTCGTAGTCGCCTCGGCGCAGCCCTCCCAGAACCGCGGCGACCACGCGGTGTACTCCGTCGTGCGGGCCGTGCAGAGCCAGGGCGTGTTCCCCGCCTGGCGGGACCATGGCGATCCGGCACCCTGGGTGGTCCTCGCTGAGGCCCGCCACGTCCTTGTCGCCCCGGAGCACCCCCCTCGCAGGAGACCGGAAAGAGAGAATCAATTTTAACTTTCAACTTTTAAGTCCACATCCTGCTCCGTTGACTGAAAAATCCTGGAGTCCAGCAGTCCGCGGGGAGAGGGAAAGCTTTCTCGAGAAGGCTTTCTCGGTGGGACCGTCTGGCTTGGCGCGCTGCGGGGAGGCGAAGTTCAGGCGCAGCGGCATAGATTCCGCTGATATTTGCTAATCTAACGGCTGTACAGGTCTTTGAGACCGTGAGTTGTTGTCGGCCGCCGCCGCAGCGTCGGTTGGTCTCGTCGCGGGACGCACGACGCGTGAGCGGATCCGTGCTTGGGGCGGAAGCGGCGTAAAGCAGTGTTGTTGCACCAGCGAGCTGGATACAATGCATCTTTATGCACTGACCCTCCAGAAAGGGACGGCCATTACCTGCACGGCCTATGGCAACTTTTCGGCGCCCAAGATGCATGAGGTGGCAGCCTCACACGGTAAGGTGCTCGAGCTTTATCGCCCCGATACCAACGGCAAGATGCAGTCGGTCTGCTCGATGGAGGCGTTTGGTCTCATCCGTGCCATGTCGGCGTTCCGCCTGCCTGGCGCAAACAAGGACTACCTGGTCCTTGGCAGCGACTCAGGGCGCATTTCGGTACTAGAGTTCAACAAGGAGCGGAACCAGTTTGAGCGGGTCCACCTGGAGACTTTCGGCAAGTCGGGGTGCCTCCCTGCCCGCAGCACTGTGTTCTGAAGCTTTCTCATTTACACCAAGGCGGGCATCCATTTCGCCATGAACTAGGGCGAGTATTTGGGGCCCCAGCCCTGTGCACAGGTCCAACAGCCTAGGGCTCAGGCGTGCACTGAGGGTCGCAGCGTGTCCCTTGTGCCATGCTCTACACCCTGGGTGCGCAGGTGCTTACAAACTTATGGCGTGACAGGTGCCGGCGGATCGTGCCCGGGCAGTACCTCGCTGCGGACCCCAAGGGCCGCGCAGTCATGTTGGGCGCGTTGGAGAAGCAAAAGATGGTGTACGTCTTCAACCGCGATGCTCAATCGAATTTGACCATTTCGTCGCCGCTTGAGGCGCACAAGACCAACACGCTGAATCTGTCGATGGTGGGCGTTGACGTTGGATTCGAGAACCCGATCTTCGCGGTGATAGAACTGGACTACACTGATGCTGACCAGGACCCAACCGGCGAGGCAATTGCAGAGGCCCCCAAGATGCTGACCTTCTACGAACTCGACCTTGGTCTCAACCACGTGGTCCGCAAGTGGTCGGAACCGATCGACCCCGCGTCCAACATGCTGGTGGGCGTGCCTGGCGACACGGATGGGCCGTCGGGCGTGCTTGTCTGCGCCGAGAACAAGATCGCCTACAAGAAACCCGATCATGAAGACGTTGTCTCACTCATCCCGCGGCGCGAGGGTATGCCGCTAGAGCAGCCACTGATGCTCACTTCCTACGCGATGCTTAAGCAGAAAGACTCGTTCTTCTTTCTCATGCAGTCTGAGCTCGGTGACGTGTACCGCGTGACACTCGAGTGGAAAGACGACGATGTATCTGACATCAACATCTCCTACTTTGACACGCTTCCCGTTGCGCAGTCGATGGTCATCCTCAAGACTGGTTTTCTTTTCCTTGCTTCTGAATTTGGCAATCACGGATTGTACCAATTCCTGTCAATCAAAGGCGGGGAGGAGGAGGGCCTGTCTGTGGAGGTCGAGATCGACGGCGAGACGATCGAGATCCCGCATTTCCGGCCCCGCACGCTCAAGAATCTTCTGCTTGTCGATGACATCGAGTCACTTTCACCGGTACTGGATGCCAAGGTGCTCGAAATGGCTGGCGAGGAGACCCCGCAAATTTACGCGCTCTGTGGGCGTGGCGGTCGCTCGACGCTGCGCACATTGAGGCACGGTCTGGCCGTGTCAGAGATGGCTGTTTCGGAGCTGCCGTCGAACCCCTCGGCAGTCTGGACAGTGCGTGCGGATGACAAAGCAGAACATGACAAGTACATTGTCGTGTCCTTCCCAAATGCAACGATTGTGCTCTCTATCGGCGAGACTGTGGAGGAGGTGCAGGACTCTGGATTCCTTGCGACCACGTCAACGATTTCGGTCTCACTCCTCGGTGAAGACTCACTACTTCAGATTCACCCGCAGGGTATGCGCCGCGTCCGCCCGGACCGCCGTGTTCAAGAATTCTCCACCCCGAACAAGGGAATCATCTCCAAGGCGGCTGTGAACGGACGGCAAGTGGCGATCGCTCTTACAGATAATTCCATCATCTACTGGGAGCTAGACGAGACGAACAGCCTCGCCGAGAAGGCCAAACCCGACCCGATGGGTGAGGTCGCGGCAATGGATATCATGGCGCTGTCTGCAGGGCGCACGCGCTCCAGGTTTCTCGCCGTCGGATCCTTGGATCCTCAAGGGGGCACATGGGTCGTGCGCGTGCTGTCCCTTGAACCGGGAGACTTCATGCAGGTCCTTTCGCGGCAGGCACTGCCTGACAAACCTGAGTCCCTTTGCCTCTGCGAGATATCCACGGGTGCTTCCGTCTCAGACGGCGGGACTGCCTCGCTCTTCCTGTTCGCAGGCCTGGCGTCAGGCGTTTTGATGCGACTCTCTGTCGACCCGATGACGGGTCAGCTGGCGCCAGACTATCGCAGCCGCTTTCTCGGTGCCAAGCCCGTGAAGCTCTTCAAGGTCAATGTGCAAGGTCAGCCGGCGGTCCTCGCACTTTCGTCCCGCTCTTGGTTGGCATACAATTATCAGGGGCGCTACCAGATCACGCCCCTCTCGTACGAGACGCTTGAATGGGCGTCCTCCTTTGCATCTGAGGATTGTAAGGAGGGCTTTGTATCAGTCGCGGCCAACACACTGCGCATCCTGACGGTCGAAAGATACGGTGAGACTTTCAACCAGCAGGTACAGAAGCTCACGTACACGCCGCGCCGCTCCGCCCTGCTGAAGAACGCCAACTGCCTAGTCGTGATCGAGACGGACCACAACACGGCACCGGTCGCAGATCTGATGGAAGGTGACAAGATGGAGGAAGATGAGGACCAGGCGGCAGCAATGCCGCGCGGGATTTTCGGGATCGACCGTGCGGGTGCCGGGCGATGGGCGTCGTGCATCCGTGTAGTGGACCCCAACGAGAACAAAACTGTGCAGGCTATCGAGCTCGCGCAGGATGAGGCAGCACTCTCTGTCGTCGCATGTTCTTTCCACGAACGCAAGGGCGAAACTTTTGTGCTGGTCGGGACTGTGACAAAAGCCGCGCTCAACCAGCGCAGTGCGCCCGGTCACATTCACACGTACCTCGTGCAGGGCAACAAGCTGGTGCTGCAGCACAAGACTGAGGTCGAAGGCGCGCCGCGAGCGCTTGCCGCTTTCCAGGGCAGGTTGCTTGTAGGCCTCGCGCTGCCAACTTCGACATCGCTGCGTATGTACGATCTGGGCAAGAAGAAGCTACTGCGCAAGTGTGAAAATAAGTCGTTCCCAAACATGATTGTTTCTATCACGACACAGGCGGACCGCATCTTTGTCGGCGATGTTGCTGAGTCTGTGCTTTATGTCAAGTACAACAAGACCCTCAACTCCTTTGCGATCTTTGCCGACGACACGCACCCTCGCTGGATCACAACAGTGGCTACGCTGGACTACGACACGATCGCAGCAGCGGACAAGTTCGGCAATATTTTCGTGTCACGGCTGCCAGCAAACGTTTCCGATGACGCCAACGAGGCTGCGGGTGAAGATGGGATCCTCGACGGGGGGCACCTCGGGGGTGCTGGGTACAAGGTTGAAGAGATTGTGCAGTACCACGTGCGAGAGACGGTCTGCTCGCTGCAGCGTGCGACACTGACGCCCGGCGGAGCGGAGTCGATCGTGTACTCAACGCTCTACGGCGGCATCGGGGCGCTGCAGCCGTTCGTGTCGCGCGAGGACGTGGACTTCTTCACGCACCTCGAAATGCATCTGCGCGGCGCCGCGGGCGCGCGGGAGGTGCCCAAGAAGGGCAAGGAAGCAGACACGCGCTTCGACCATCCGTCCATCTGCGGTCGCGACCAGCTCGGATTTCGCTCCTACTACTATCCCGTCAAAAACACCATCGACGGAGACTTGTGCGAGACTTTCATCGCGCTTGACCCCGGTCGGCAGAAGGAGATCGCCCAGGAGTTGGATCGCACCCCGGGCGGTGTGTGCGCCCGCCTCCTCCGCCGTGCGACCGCTTACGCCGTTTTTTGAATTTTCGTTGACCCGCCTTGCCGTGCAGTGGGACAATCCTTGTTATGGCCGAGTTTTTCCTCTTGTCTGACCGCCTTTCTCGCACCCGCAGAGGTCGCCAAAAAACTCGAGGATATGCGCAACCGCTTGCTCTGAGGTGGCAGCATGCATTGTATGTGGGGGGGACGGGGGACGGGGGGTTAAGGGAACGGGAGAAACAGTGGCTCACTTGCCAATGTCGCGAAGCGCTGGCGGCGCTGCTGCGTGTGGAATGAGAGGATTGTCCTCACGCGCGCGTTGGTCGATTCGCATGCATAGTCGCCTGCACCTGGTTCCCCTGGTGCGTGTCTTTATCTCTGGCTTTCTTCGTCTCTGTTCCATCCTCACGCGTTTGGAAGTCCTAGTTCCACGCCTTCGTGTTGGGGAATACTCCGACTCGCTGCACGGAAAAGTGCCGCTGTACTCCCTGCTCGAAGCCCTCGCACTTCGCACCCACACGGCGGTTGAATCCAAGGAGCTGGCGGAGGGCCGGAGCCGTCTCAGGGTTGTTCCAGTAGTTTGCCACCTCCAGTGGCGTCTCCCCGTCCAGGTTCCGCGCCTCGAGGTCCGCCCCTGCTTGTGCGAGAAGCCGCACCACGCTCGCGCTCCCGTTGGCTGCTGCCCAGTGTAAGGGCGTTCGCTGGTCGCGATTTCGCCGGTTTACCTCAGCACGGGCCCAGAGTAGTGCTTGGACAGCATCTTTCCGTCCCTCGCGAGCTGCGTAGTGGAGCGCAGTATTACCCTGCTCGCCGCAGTGGTCGACCGGAACTCCAGAGTCGAGAAGAGCCCGTATCGTCTGGACATCCCCACTCTTGGCTGCGTCGCGGAGCGCCTGTCCCATTTCCGTATCCCTCCGTTTAGTCATTTTGTCGTGCCATTGCCGGTCGAGGAACGCCCTGACTTCCTCCTGAAAACGCGCCACGCCACTGTCACCCTCCGGTTGACATTCCTACTTCTGGCGAGCTATAGGTTACAAATCAGTCGTTAGACCTGCTCAATGCGAGTCTGTTTCTCCCAGCCGTAGATAGCCTCCTTCCCCGCCGCACCATCGCCCCGGGCAAGAGCCATCCTTGCGTTGTCGTTGGTCGTTGCGCTTCGGTTTTGAGTCCGAGAACAGACCCGCCTCGGGATTTTCAATGTCAGATCTGACCCTGACTGCACACGAAGGAGATGCACCGCCGCGCATTTCCACTTCTCTGGGGTGCGATCCGCACCCGCAATCGCCTGTCCTTTGCAGCAGGGTCGTTGATCGCTGGTGGTGTGGTCGTTCATCAGCTGAAAACGCCCGTAGACTGCAAGGCGAGCAAACCCGTCCTGGGCCACCGCGTCTTTGCGTTCGGGTCTGGCATGTCAGGCGCGCTGGGCACCGGTGGCACCTCAAATTCCTCGCAGCCCACATCTGTCGAGGCACTGCCTGGCGACGCCAAGCAGGTCGCTGCCCCAACCGCTTGGCTGTTTGTGAGCCAGAATCAAGTGTCCTTGTTTGGCTCGATTTGCCCTGCAGCATGACCGCAGACGGGGGTGGCGGTTCAGGTTTCGTGCGGTGATGGGTTCTCGGCGTGTGTGACTTCCAACGGAGAGCTCTGGACATTCGGTGTCGGGTGAAAAGCCCAACCCGTTGGCACAAGATGCCCATGAAATCCTTTCGTTGATAGCCGGAAATTCGGGTGACCGCGGCGGTGAAAAGCCCAACCCGTTTGCACAAGATGCCCATGAAATCCTTTCGTTGATAGCCGGAAGACCGCGGTGGTATGTGGTGTTCAGGAGAGACGGAAGACTCGGACATGGAGACACTTCAGACTCCATATATCCGCGGAAAATTCAGTGCGAGCCGATTGCCTTCGTTGCGACGGGGCAGAGCCACGCTGTGGCGCTCACCTTCGATGGGAAAGCTCTGGTTTGGGGAAGGGGGTTTTCTGGGCAACTCGGGCTGGGTGATAGCAAGAGTCATTGGAGTCCGCAGAAGCTGGAAGTCCCGAATAGCAAAGCTACTGGTTCACGAGTGGTTGGGGCGGCGTGTGGAGGGAGCCACTCTGCTGTGGTGCTTGATTCTGGCCAGGTCTGGAGTTTTGGGAGGGGCGTGGAGGGCCAGGTTCATAGCCCCACTGTTCCCCGCAAAGGCCCATGGCCTGCTCTGCCTCGTGATCTGGCACGTAATTCAATTCTGAATCTTAAAACTGCGCCCCTGCCGTACAGCTTGGTGATGCTTCACGAGAGAATCGCGCAGCGCCGGTGAAGATGGATCTTCCGACGGGTGCACACGCGAGAGCGGTAGCTTGCGGCAAGGACTTCACCCTCGTGCTCTTACACGACGGCCGCATCTTCAGCACAGGGTGAGTGTCTGTCTATAGTTTCAAGTCACAGGAGGGGATGATGCGCGAGGGGGGGAAGTCAGGCACTCACACGCGGTCAGGTGCTCACGCCGTTACCGGGAGGCAGGTCGGATCAGTACGGGCAGCTTGGGGTGGGAAAGCACGCTATGTGGGCGGCGAGCCCAGTGGAGGTGTCGGCGTTGCGTGGACTCGGCGTTGCGGCAGTGGCGTGCGGTGATTTGCACGCGGCGGCAGTGACCGCAGATGGGCGATTGTTGACGTGGGGTTACGGACGAGCGGGGCAGCTTGGGCTCAACTCCACTGTGGACGTTGCGGTGCCAAAGGAAATTGCCGGACTCGGGCGCGGCCAGCTGGCGGTAGCGTCGGTAGCGTGCGGACGCAATCACACGGTCGCAGTCACGCGAGGTGGCGAGGCCTTGGCGTGGGGACGCGGGCGGGAGGGTCAGCTAGGACGCGGGGGCGAGGTGGAGAGCCCCACAGCGTACCGCACATCGCCGCTACGCCTCGAGGCCCTCCGCGCCCTACCAGTGCTCTCGGCCGCCTGCGGCGCCACGCATACCCTTATCCGCGTTCTTACCGCGCAGTGATAGTATACTGCATATGCAACCTGCGCGGTGTTGCTGAACATGCAAGTTGTGCAATCATACAATCAATCCAAATACATTTGCGCGAAAATTGTTTGTACAAGCGCTGTTTGTACACACAGCGCTGCCTGGCAGAGTGTGCGTGCATCGACTGCAGTGCGCCCTGCTGAGCCGACGCCCTATTCGATCAGACTGGTTTTGGTGAGGCCCGAAGGGCGACTGGACAGAGGTCCTGTCACGAACTGTCCGTAGCAGAGGTTTTCTCGGAGGATGGTTGCGGCAGCAGTGGCGATATCCTCCTTTTCGAGAATGCCGGCAGCGCCCCATTGCAGCGTGAGGCCTAAGACCGCATTTGTGGGCGGCGCCGCGCGACTGAGGTGTCCCCTTGCTGCCGTTTCGAGGATTTCCTGGGCCACGTGTCTGACTGCAAGCGAGCAAAACCAAGCCCCACACGCGAAATCAGTAATCTGGTCGGATGGGCAGGGAGCAGGCACAGACAGAGGCACACGAAAGCCGGGTCGGGACCTTGGGGTGCAGGATCATCTATCAGGGAGGCACACGTCGGAAGGAATGCCGGAAGAGAGAGAGGCGCGACGCGGGCGAGCGCCTCGAGGGCCGAGGCACGCACATCGGCGCGGGCGTCGTGGCAGAGGGCGAGGCAGCCATCGACTGCGGATAGATCGCCGAGCGGTGCAACAAGGGTGACGGCCTCGACGGCGGAGGCGCGCACTGCAGCCTCTGGGTGCTCCAGACGGCGGAGAACGCCGCGCACGGCGCGTGCATTGCCAGCACCGACAAAGGCAGAGATGGCACGGAGGGAGGCACGGCGGACAGCCAGGTCAGGGTGCTCCAGGCGAGCAAGGATCCCGGCAACGATGCGGTCTTCAGCCGTGGAGAAGCGCCCCTCTAGCCACAGCCAGCCCTCCACTTCCCCCTTTCCCCCGCCGTTGGCGTCTCCTTCCTCTCGTTGCCCTCCCTCGCCCTCCGCTTCGCTCGCTGCGGCCTCTTCCATCGTGTCTCCGGCACCGTACTCGCCGGCAGAGGCGCGGGCGGCTGCAAGGATGGCTGGATGGGTCGGGCGGTGTGGCAGGTCCTGGTCAATCACTTCCAGCCGGAGGGGCACCCCGACTCCGGCCCACGTTCCATCCTCCTCAGTGCTAAGCGCCTCGCTCACATTTGCGCTGCGGCCAAACCTCCCGTCAGCGCACGCCCCGCCCGCTGCTGTGGCGCTTGCAGGGCGCTGACTCACCACTTCTGCGCAAGTGTGCGGAGGGGCACCGACGCCTGCCCGACAACTTTCCACGGGGGACGCCCTGCGGATGAGCCCGCCTCAGCGCACTCGAGCCGCACGACCACGCGCGCCTTGAGCTCTTCCGCGTCATCTGCGTGTAGGTCGAAGTACTGCCCACTCCAGTGCACTCCTCCCGCAGGCCGCGCGCTCGTCGACAGCCGCGCGGTCTGCACCCCAAAGCCGGAGGTGCTCGGGCGATTCGCGTCGCCGTACCAGCTGGTCTCTGGCCGCCCCTCGCCCTCCCCTGCCGCCGCCGCCGCCGCGCACGTCGCCGCGCTTCGAGGCGCAGTGTGCAGAAGCGCCTGCTCCACGTACTCGGCCACCACCTCGCCGCTGGAGCACAGCACCACGCGCCTCGCCGCGCCCTCTTCCTCCCCACCCTCCATGGCAAAAACCTCGTCGAAGCGCATCCTCGCCGAAAACGCAACCTGCGTGCCGACCTCCGCGCACCCCCCCTGAGTGGCGATTGAGCTGGAGCTGGGCAAGCTCGCTATTCGGAGAGAGAGATTGGTGCCCAGCCTTGGTGCCCAGCACTTTTGGGGGCTCCGGGGTACTGGCTCCAATTCTGGGGGGGAACGCGCACCTCCCCTGTGGCAAGGTCAACGTAGTCGTAACCATGAGAGAAGAGCGCCTGCTTGCGGTACTCCCACGCCCACCCGGGGTCCTCCGCGGTCGCGCCAATAGGCCGATAGTGCAAGCGAAACCCCTGCCAGGCCATGACGAGCGGCCGACCCGCCTCCGCGAGCTGCACGTCGCCCTCCACAGGCACCATGCAGTCCTCCACCATCGCCAAAACTTTCGGACGTCCTTCATAAGTCATCTGACCCAGTGCATCTGCAAGCCCACGCACTCCAAAGCGCTCGACCCACTGGCGTAGTGCGCGCACCACTGCGACACTCTCCGTGCTGAAGCGAACAGGCGGCTCGAGCCAAAGCGCAAGGCGCACGTTCTCTGCGGCGGCCCAGTCGACGTACATGCGCGGATTGCTGGCCTTGCGGGGAGCGTCGTCGGCTCGACGTGGGGCCACGGCGAGATTGCGCAATTCGAAGAGCGCCTCGTTGCCCGGGTCGAGGTCGAAGACGTCCCCGATCAAGATCAGCGCCTCCACCGCCGCCTCGCTCACCGCCTCCGCAACGTCCTCGAGCGCCACGAAGATGGCATCGATCGCAGTCTTGCTCCCGAAGGCTCCGAGCGCCCCGACGGCGAGCACCGCTGCCTCGCGCACGTCCGGGTCGCCGTCGCTGCACGCTCGCAGAGCGGCACGAAGGGCTGGCGACTGGCAGCGGTCGCGAAGCTCTTCGCGCGCGGCAACACGACGGAGCGCCTCGAGCGCCGCCACACGCACGTAGTCGTCTGGGTCCTCGCTCCCAAAGATGAGCGCGTCCACCACCACTGCGTCTCCCGTTTCGGCAACGTCCCCGAGGATGTCGGCCGTCGCCGCCCGCGCCTCGCTCTCCTGGTCCTCCAGCCCTGGCAGCAAGCGAGCAATCACCTCTTCATAGCCCCCCTGCACGCATCCGACCAAAACTTCCCTTCCTCGCTTCCGCAGCGCCTTGAGCGCCGGCACCTTCTCCTCCTTGTTGGGCGCGCGCGCCGATGCGAGCAACGTCCACGGGTGCTGGTGCTCCAGGCCGCTCTCTGTGGTGGACATCATCGGCCGCGCCGTAGCAGATTGTGAAATTGATGGCACTGCCCTCGGATCACTCGAGTACGACCGAGCCAGAACTGCACGTGCATTCGCACGTGTCCGCTCGCTGTCATTGGCCCACAACACCAGCCAGATCAGCCAGCCGCGGTTGGGTGAGTGGAATGCTGCCTGCGGCAACTTTAGCACACAGGAAGGAGCAGCTGTGCAGCACCTGACATTAGGGCCACGATCTTGCTTGTAGGCCATTGCACCGCTCCGTCGGACTGCATCCTCGGACCGCAGTCCGGCTTTCACCTGCCCGGCCCGCTCAATCAGCGGCCGATTGCTTCCTCAATTACACCCAGCTCCCGCACACGCCAGACGGAGTGCCTCACAGGGAATCGCCGCGTCGAGAGATACTCCTCATTCATCTTCCGCTGAGTTGCAATCCGATTCTGAAGCGCCTCCTGCTCACGCTCCTGCTGCTGCTCGCGAGCGCGAAGCGTCAGGATCGCGCCTTCCCAGCTGTGGGGTTCATCGTCCTTCTCCTCGCTTTTCGATTGCACTCCTTGTTTTCGTATGTTCCCCGTGGCCACTAGAGTATCATTGCTCTCGATGCTCATCCGCCTCATACTCACGCCGACAGAAGCTACGGAGCTGCTCCGCGACGACGCAAGACTGCTTTCGATCCCACCATCCTTCACGCCAGAAGGTGTGCGGAAGGACATTGTTACGTGCTCTCTCACACCACAAGGAAGCAATTGGCTCTAGCTGTTGCCGGAAACTGTTCTTTTAGGGAGAAAGGAATGCATGTCGAGTCCCCCGGGGTGCATTACATAGACGACCTCGACATGGCGGGCGGTGAGTCTCACGCCATCGAACAGAGGCGGGCCCGAATCACGCCATCGAACCGCTACTCTAAAAGTTTGAGTTTTAAAACAACCCGAGGTCCACCGATCGCTTCCATGTCAGGCGGCGTGGTCCTGAGGCGCGCACTGGTGCGTGGCGCACACAAGGTTCTCCGGTGCGAGAAGCCTACGAACCCTCAACCTGTTTGTCCGCCTCCCACCTCTCAGCAGCGCATGTTCGGCTACGGACTGGTATGTCCCGACATCTTCCACCCTGTTGTGGGCATGAGCACACACTTCAAAGCACCAGGCCAGGCCTGCCCGTTCTCGCTGCCGGGGTATGAGGCGGGGGCGGCAGCTGTATTTTATCCATATATTTTCCCGAGCCCCCCACTGAACAATGTTGGGTTTCCTTGTTTGCAGAATGCGTTGGGTGTAGTCCTTCTCGCGGAGGTAGCCTACCGCAACCATCGCAAGGTGCTCCTCTTGACCCTAGCGCGCATTTGCATCCAGAGCTATCCCGTCCATAAGTGTCTGCTGTAGAGTACGCGCATCGTTTCCTACACGCGGTTTGGCAAGACTGCCACGCCGGAAGGCGTTGTTGGTCCAGCCTGTCAGCACGGTTGAGGGCAGGCCATCCGTCCTGCTTGAGATCGCGAAAAGCACTCGTGCGCTGGCTGACGCTGAACCTTCCACGCAGAACGTCGACAACGAGGCGTCGGGCAAGCATGCGCACCATTAATAGGCTAAGAGGATGGCGAGGGAGATGGCTCAACGCACGAGGGCGATGCCCTTGCCTCGTGGCCTCGCCAACAAAGGAAAATTGGCCTCTCATTCATTAGAATTGGTCCATGTCTAGAATCACGACCGCTCCGTCTCACGCATTTTTGCGTCGAATTATTGCATCGACCAACATACTGCGCTGCTAGTAAGACTACACGCTGGAATCACTGGCGGTTGAAGTTTTCATGGTAACTCGGCAGTGGGGTCGTCTTCGGGTAGGGTTACCACATCCGCGCACAGCACCAGCGACGTGTCGTTAGAGAAGATCAAGAGTTCCTGACGCTTTCAGCGCGGGAGAGCAAACCCAGACGCTGTCCCAGCGTGCACACATCAGAGCTGGTTGAAAGATACGTGTGTTCACCAGTCGCAAGAGCACGGAAGCAATACAAGAGGTCTCACGGTGCAGGGAGAGGGGTCAGTGAGGCACGATTAGGGGGGGAAATCCAGACAGGCCAGTTGAGGGCGAGGGCGTGGGCAGCGCGGGAGCGAACGCCCGATACCAACGGTGCACACATTCCTGAGGCGGGCCGGTCCGGTCATCTGTTGAGTAAAACTAATTTACTCAACTGACTCCACCGGTGCTTGTCTGCCTTCAGGGGAGGGAAGCCTGCCTCGACGACAGGATGGGCATTGACCCGTACGTTCCCGCCAGCTTGTTCCCGCTAAACATTGCAGACTCGTATCATTCGCCCCCTGACCGTGTGGTCCTAGCCGCGTCGCCGAGCGGAATGTCGCTAGTCCCAGGAAGATCCTGGTTGCTGCGGGGACAGCACATTCTGGCCCGGCTTTGCTGGGCGGGTTTTGACGGGGCCGAGTGTGCTGAAAAGAGCGATACGCCGGGTGTGCAGAACTGAACGTCTCTTGGGCGCGACCGTCACGGGCGGGATCGCTGGGTTCGTCACTGGCTCGTTGCGATCCGTTTGGAATGAGGTGCCTCCACCTGCTCTTCTTCTGTCACAATCTTACACGATCCCAAAACTCCTTCTCTGGCTCCGAAACCAAGATTGACTGGAGCACGCGAAATATAGAATCCTAGACGTTTGCGTTGTGGGTCCTGGGGACACTAGGACAGCTGTTGCTAGTCACCGCTACATGCCACGGTCTTGAGTTCTGCTGTTGAATTGGGTGGCTGCCATCTGGAAGTTCTGAATGTCTTCCACCTGCGGTGCTACTTCTAGATGAATACTTTCTTGCGCTTTCTTCCATCTTTGCATGAAAAATCCCAATGGTACTGCTCAGCGATCTGACAGTAAGCTCCGGGAGATGCAGCCGCTTCAGAGGGCGCAGATGACACCCCAGGCGATGATGCAAATCAAGTCATTCAAGATCGTCGGCTCTCAGGTCGTGTCCTCACAATTTCACGTATCATTACGAATTATCGAAGGATATTCGGCTGTGGTTAGGGCCTGCTGTTGCGTGAGCAGTGCGGTTGACTGCACCCGGTGGCGGACAATGGCGCCCGCGGTACAGGGCGCTTCAAGCATGTCGACACTGTCAGAAATATCATGCACCGTAGGCCATCCTTTCGCAGCCAATACGCGACTAGATCGCGCAATGTCGTGTACTAGGCGGTGGAATTGACTTCGAAGCTAACCTGTGGTGTCTTGCTCACAGACGGCGCTCTTTGCTGGGGTCGGGGCGGTATTCGTAGGGGGGACCATGGCGGCTGAGACTATCCGAGGCAAGGATGACATGTGCGCGCCCCCTTCCCTGTCACGAGAATGGGTGCAGAGACTTGGCAACAGGACTAGTAGAAAGACTCCGAGGAACTCGAGATGTTTGGGTTCGGGTTTCGGTTGCATGCCGTGGCTACCCAGTCCAACCCAGGTCCTGAAAGAGGACCGCTGGCCGACTGTGACGGCGGTTGGGGTGACTGACAGGGTCAATCACATGATCGGAGGATGCGCGGCGGGGACGCTGTTTGGGATGAAGCACGGGAGTGTGAAGATGGGAGCGATCGCCTGCCCGCTCTTTGCCTTCACCACGGCCATGGTTGACCTTTCCGGGGAGACATTCCGCGGAGGTCGCGAGCAATTTGTCCAGAAGAACCCTATGGTATACACCCCGTGGATACTCCACGACCCCTCAAGCCTTGGCTGTATCTACAACTCCCCAAGCCTTCGCTGCGAAGGAAGGGGCAGATTCGAACTGAACGGGAGCGGTGGTATGTTGTTAGCTCGCACAGCAGTACGATGCGGCGGAGAAGAAGGTCGGTGGGCACTAGGGGCGGGGGCTTGGTCTCAGGGCCTGGTTCACTAGAAGGCGTCTAGTTCTGGTGATCACGATCAGATGTGCAGAGGCGGCGAGCCTCCTGATGAGCGACGCGACATGCCCTGCTGTGGGGCTGCAGCGTGCCAGGGCAACACCCACATTTACGCAGAAAGCCTTTGGGCCGCT
>ENA-UOXV01005103-UOXV01005103.1-marine-metagenome-genome-assembly--contig:-NODE-5103-length-14672-cov-5.864268_pt1 | contig 14672 bp, 15 predicted proteins | sample MGYA00238165_ERZ766961 | MGnify/ENA primary metagenome ERZ766961 (study PRJEB28924, sample SAMN03173240) | marine metagenome | biome: Marine; feature: Water; material: Subsurface seawater | place: North... | reverse complement strand
TATAAGAAACTTTTTCCCTTCAGTCAAAATTTGACTTAAAAAAACTATTTATTATAATAGTCAAGTATGTTAGTAGTAAAAGTAGACAAAAAAGGTGGTATTGAGAGAGCACTCAAAAATTATAAGTATAAGGTGATAAAAACCAAACAACTTAATAATTTACGAGAAGGAAGATATCATGAGAAAGACACCACCAAAAAAAGGAAACAACTCCAAAAAGCCAAATATGTAGAAAAAAGAAAGGGTTTAGAAGACTAAACCCTTTTTTAATTATAACCCCTCGTGTAGTTGTCGTAACTTATATAACGAAACTAAATCGTTTTTACTTTCGTTAATCTTTTCAATGGTCTTACCAATCTTTTCTTGAAGTTCTTTATCGTCACTTTCGTTGATATTACCCTGTAGTTTAGAAACCACCGATTCTTTTAGAGTATTCATCTCTTCTGAGATTTGTTCTTTTGTCATTGATAATAATGATTTCAATTCTTCTTTCTCAGCTTCGTTAATATTATCATATTCTTTGTTGAAAGTGTTCGATGCGATTTTCAACATTGTAGATAATGGTAAATTTACTGATTCTTTAATAACGTCTTCAATCTTTGTTTCAGAAAGTGTTCTTTGAATCTTTAATTTTGATTCTACAACAACTTCTAATTTAGTTAAAGATTTTTCGTAAATAACGTTATCAATATCTACGTAATTATTTTCAACAGACTCATCTAAAAGTTGATTAACCCATTTAGATAATTCTTCAATTTTTTCTTTGTTATTTGTGATGATATCATTTAACTTTTCAAACGACTCATTTACATATACTGAAGCAACTTCTTTAGACAAACCTTTTTGTGAACTTAATTCATCATAAAGGTAATAGGCTTCAGCCAAATTTTTGTCACCCAAGATTCTCTTTTTGAAACCCTGAAGGTTAGACTTAAAAGATTGTTTACCGTAAGTAGAAACTAACGTTCTTTCAATCTTTGATTTTATAGTACCGAACTTATTCATAATTGTTTTATTTATAAATATTACTATTTGAGTAACTGGTTCAACTTTTCTTCCATCTCACCTAATGACTCTCTACCTTTAGATAGGTCAATAGTTTCGTCTTGACCAAATAATGTCATATCTTCTAAGATTAAATCTAAGTCTTTATTTCTAACAAATCTTTCAGGAGCTAATTCAGGTTCACCACCAGTTTCAACTTCACCAGCAGGTTCACCACCTAAGTCTCCTCCTAAGTCTCCACCGAAATCTCCACCACCACCGAAATCTCCACCACCACCGAAGTCGTCTCCTCCACCGAAGTCGTCTCCTCCTTCAGCATCAGCTTCACCTTCAGGTGCTGTACCTTTTTGACCATACAATTTGTCAAGATTGTCAAAGATACCAGTATTGATAATAACTTCTTGAGTTTTCTCCAATTCACCAGCAACCGCTCTTTCAATACGTTGTTGTTGTAAGTCAAGTTTGATTTCCTCATCAGAGAATCCAAGAATATGTTTCTTAGCCCATGATGATGAAACAGGTAAGATACCGTTTCCTGGGTCAGTAGTTGCATCACGATACAATTGAATCTTCTGTTGCCATTGTTCCACCTTCAACAAGTCAGCTTGTGATGATGGGTTAGTTAATGCCAATTGGAAGTTTTGTAATTCATCCTCAAAACCTAAGATATATAAGTGGATGATTGCAATCTTATTCAACTCCTGAATCATAGACCTTTGAATTCTATTGATAGTTCTCGCAAAACGGATATCCTGTAATGCTAAGTTCTTACCTTCACCAGTAACCTCTTCAAAACCTAAGAATGCTTTAGGAACACGAAGTGCTGTCAATAGTTTCTTTTGGATGTATTCAATATCCGCAATCTCTGACAAGTTCTGTGCACCTGGTAAAGTATCAATAGGGTTCGGAGCGTTAGGGTCACGAACAGGAATAAAGTAATCTTGGTCTACGGCCATTTGGTTCATACGTAGGTCGACATTACCCGTTGAAGGGTCTGCGACCTGGTCACGTTTGAACTTGTTGGCGACTCGTTGTACATACGGTTCGACATCTTTGTCATCCATATTACCTACGAATACTTTGAATACTCTTCTTTCAGGTGCTCTTGATGTTCTATAGATTAACATCGCATCTTCTGATAGAATAAGTTGTTTCCAAATTCTTCTGGCTTTCTCCAACATAGAAGTACCATAAGGAAGCTTACGGTCATCACCCAATAACCTAAAGTGAGCAATCTCCCACGTATTGAATTCCATGTCTTTTACTTTCCATTTGAATTTCAATACCTCTTCATTTGACTCACCAGCTGGTTGATTAACACCATATTGACTCGGTGTTGAAGTCATACCCCTTTCTAATCTTTCGATTTCAATGTTAGGTAGTTGTTGACCGCCCATAATACCTTTTTCAGGGTCTAACTTCAGATATACGAAGTTATCACCATACTTGGCTGTGTTTCTTGTCCACATCGGTAAGTTGGTATCGATATCTAATCTATTATTGAATAGGTCTGTTAATACAGATTTAATTCTTTTACTTTCTGAGTACACCTGAAGGATAAATCCATCTTCATTTGCCGTTGTAGATTCCTCAGCATAGATATCGAGTGCTGCAGAAATCTCAGGAGTATATTCCATACTCTCATAATCGTAGAATGCTGCGAGTCTCGTTGGCTCGTAATAAACGGCTTGGGTATATAAGTTATTTTCTACCTTCTGCCATTGTTGACCAAGGTATAGAGTTTGTTGAGCTTGAAGTTTCTCTCTTTCGTACTCATTTTTGTCAGGTGTTTTAAGTAACTCCTTCTTATCAAATTTGTATACAGGCGGCTGTTGGTCCAATGTAGAATCGGGACCAAAAACTTTGGTTAATCTCTGCCATACAGTATAGTTATTCTCAGCCATTTCTTGTTTTTATATAAATAGTAGTAATTTCCTACAATAATTAAATCTTTTATTTTCTACCCCCGAATAACCATAAATAGTTTTCATAATCACTTTTTGACGCACCACCGTGATGAGGTCTACCATATGGGTCATTTCTCATCGCACTTAATGTAGGATTATAATCATTAACAGGATTCTTTATCGGAGTTTCTTGTACCATCCAACTATCAACCATTGCCTTTGTTTGTTCTGTTACCTTCTCCAATGATGAGAATGAATTTTCACCAACATATATTGCCATAGCCATTGCCATAATCAAGTCATCGTGTTGTCCTTTTAAGTGGTCAGGTCTACCATTTACATAAACGAACGTATTCAACTCATGTAATAATCTAGTTGAACGTACTCCGTAACCATGTCTCAATGCCTCTTCAAAAGCCGCAACAATCTGAACCCTTTTACTATTAAAGTTCAAACCTGGTATCTTCTCCATTGCTTTTGGATTATATTTCCACTTATCAGCGGTATTAACACCTTCAACATATAAGTTTTGGTAACCCATTTCTTGAAGTTTTCTTGCCGTAGATACTCCCATACCACCAGTGATATCAATAACCACAAATGCAGAATACATAGTGGCCCATTTGAATGCAATCTCAGCAGCAACATCAGGTGGTATCTTTCCTAAGTACTCCAATACCTGTTCTCTCTCATCAAAGTCGATAATACAGAAGGTAGTGAAATCCTCACTATCACCACGAGAAACGTCAATACCCATAATGTACTTATGTCCTGCAATTGGTTCTTTCCATTGCCACAAAGCACCACCCATAAACTTATTATCGGCATTACGGATTTCACGGTCTTTCATTTTTTCAATAGTTTCGTTAGGAATAACATTATCCCCTGAACCTAAGAAGTTACATTCCAATTCCTGAGCAATCTTACGTCTATCAAACTTAAGTTTCTTGGCCATAGCCTCAAACCACAATGAATAGGGTTTATATCCCTCATCAAACTTCTTAGTTATCTCATCAAAATCTCTTTCTCTTGGGTCAATATCTGAATAATCAATAATAATCTCTTCATCATTATAGTCTTCACGGTTCAACATGTAATGAATAATGTCGGTACATTTAATTAGTTGTAGTGTTTTGGCATAACGAGGGTCACGGTACCAATACATATCGGTAATCTTGAAGTCGTTCATCCCTCTTAATGATTGGTCGTATATTGAATAATAGATTGGGTCAAAACCGTTAGGTGTTGAAATAACGATTACCTTACCACCCGTAGACAATGAAGCCATACACGCAGACCAGAAGTCATCATCGGCATCGATAAATGCTGCCTCATCAAATATTAGGATTGTTGGGGTATAACCACGCAAGGCATCCTTTGATGTTGCAACGGCTTTCACCTCACAACCATTCGTTAACTTAAAGTGTCTTTGTGAATTCTTATCTGCAGAGAACTTAACACCTAACCACTCAGGCCATTGGTCAAGAAACGCCCTAATCTTATTCGCAAATTCCATGGATGTATCCAATTTATTTGCAATGATTAGAATCTTTTCAGGTTTACTCTTTTTAGCCGTAACCAACTTTTTAGATGACCACGCAGCGGTTACCGTAGATACACCCGCCTGTCTATACTTAATAGCGATATTCTCCTCAAAGTTATCGTAGTCGTATATCAACCTGTCTTGGTCAGGGAATAATTCTAAAGGAACGTAACGTGATTGTGTATTGTCGTAGGTTTGAAGATAGGTCTTAAGAGCATAGGAAGTATCTTTCACAATCTTTGCATACTCGACCAATACCTGTTCTCTACTTAAACCCATAAATCATAAAGTAAGATTTATTTATGATAAATCAATTCCGAGACCACCTAAGAAGCCTCTGAACTCATCATCATCTTCCTCGTCATCACTATCACCTAAAGCATCTTCTAAGTCATACTGACGAAGTTCCTCAACGATTTCATCAACCATTCTCTTAACAATCTTCTGACCTTTTTCTGAGTCACCAATAATTTCTTTAGCCACCTCGAAGAACTCTTCTGTCGATAATGCTGAGAAACGTGAGAATAAATAATTCTGAATTTCTCTCATATCATCCTCATAAAGGTCTTCAGGATACGCTGCGGTAAATCTTTCCCAAATAACAGGACCTAATCTTAAATCCCAAATCTCATATGGTAAGGTATCTTGAGAACCCATAACCATCTCTGCAGCTTTAGGGTCGTCAGGTAAACCTTGTGTACCCAAGACCTCATAAACACCTTTGATTAACTCGTGAAGTAAAACAGGAAAGAATAATCCTTTTGCTTTGATTGTAGGTGGGTCAGTAGTATCATCAACTTCTTCAGAACCCTGAACACCTTCACCCTCACCTGCCATCATCTGTGTCATTTCATCAGGTATAATCCAGTACATCAAATCTGCAATAGACATTAACACACCGTAAAGGTTTAGTAGTCGTGGGTCCAAACGGTCCAATTCTTCACGAACCAAGTTGAACATATAATGACCTTTCTTAGACGCTCCTTGAATTAAGGAGTTGATGAAACGTCTTTTTGCTTTCTCCATGTCAAACTTATCCATTGCATCCATAAATGCTTCGATGTCGTCCTCCATATCATCGGCATTCTCATCACCGAACATTTTCATAATATCCTCCTCATCTGGTTCTTCTGATGAAGGTCTCATTTTAGAAGTGTCAATCTGACCCATACCTGATAATAATTCCACATCGAATTGGAATGCTCCATCAGGAAGTGCCATTTCTTTCTTAACCAAATCAACGGCTAAGTTTTCAAGATACTCTTCGTTTTCGTTCTCGATTGATTTAACATCTTGAACTGCACGTTGCAACATCATTTGCAACTGCATCAAGGCATTTTGATTAGAGATGTCAGTAATACCTGTATATTGTTTTACCTTATCTACAACGTCCTTAAATCTTTTCGACGCCAATAACTCTTCAAATGATGATACAACACCATCACCATCCACATCGATATCCAAAGCGGGATTATCAGATAACGGAGTCTCACGACCTTGAATTTTTGCCTGAATATCAGGAGCCATTCTTTCTGGTCTATCTCCGTAGTCAATTGGTGCTTCATTAATCTTCTTGCTCATCTCTAAATTGTATATTTAATGTATTAAACTTCAAAAAGCTTGGTAATTCTTTTTTACCTGCCTTAGGTGCTGGTTTGTGTTTTGGTTTGTATGGAGTCTTTCTTTCTGGTTTTTCAATTGTACCAGGTTTAACTCTCGAAGGTGCAGTTTCTGTTTCACCTGCTTTTGGAGCCGGTTTATGTTTCGGCTTATAAGGTGTCTTCCTTTCAGGTTTAGTTCTCGTAGGTGTTTTAACAGGTGCTTCCTTCGTACCAGGTCCCTGTTCCAATAAATTAATTAAATCTTTCTTACTCATAGTCGTTGGTACGTATTTCTTCACCAAAGATACTATAGATTCTTCGATTTGTCTAATTTCATTTTGTTTTTTAACGTCTCTAACACATCTTTCATATTTTTCAGATTCACTCTTACTATATGAGTCTCTTTCACGTCCTTCTAAACCTAATGAAGATGTACATATCGCCCATGGATTAACCTCTTCTTCTTCACCCATTTCTGAACGGTTATTATCTGAATCATCATCCATACCATCAGGGGCCATGTCTTTCTCATCATGAGGACCTTCTTGACCAGTATAATCTTGACGTGCCAAATCTTCCAACCCGTCTTCATTTTCTTCTTCACCAATCTTTTGAATGGTTTGGTCAATTGCTTGATTCAATTGTGATAATTCACCTTTTAATTGTTGAACATCTTGTACTTTGTCAGACAAACTTTCTTGTTCACCAATTACGGCAGTATATAATGTATCAATTTGAGTTTCGTTCAACATCTTAAGTGTTTCGAACTTGATACCTTTGTTCAATAAACTTGCAACTTTCTTATTGTTCATGACTTGCAATATTTTTTTCGTAAGTTAATACGATGTCTCTCTCGTAAATTTTATCTTCCACTTCTTTGACTGTGTCACCATATCGGAAAACCAATCTAGTGTATTTGTCATCTACTACGGCTTCACTTTCACTGTCTTCCCAAGCTAAGGCTATCACACCTTCTGTTGCATCATAAACAGAGAAAAAATCTGAATTTTGGATTAAGTTTAACTCAATACCTGAGTTTCTTAAAACTCCAACCTTCTTTATAAAATGTATAAGGGGTGGAGTTGGGTTACCACCGGCTGGTTCTTTGTCCCAATCTTCACCCCATACATCGTCAACGTCACTAAAAATAAACTCGTAAATGTTATCCCCTTTATAATTGGGTCCGAGTTCGTTAACGTATACTAAATTCATAATAATTCACCCTTTTGAGAAACTTTAATCTGTTGACCGTCGTTCTCAAATGCTAAATTACCTTTGTTTGTTTTTCCTAAAAACTTAATTGTTTTATTTTCTTTCAATAAGAAATCTGCAGTCAATTCTTGTTCTACTGTTTCACACATAGACTTCATTTCTTTTCTTACAGTTATCTTTTGAATTTTCTCAACTAAGAAGTTTTTGATATTTTTTGATTCAGTCAATGTTTTTTCTTCGTCACTAACTACGAAGTACTTTGATAATACTTTGTCAATTTTAGATTCTGCAAAGATTTCATCCATTACTCTTTCACCTACTTCAGCCGATTCTTCCATTGGTTCTTCCATATCCATGTCCATATCTAAGTCCATGTCTAAGTCCAATTCTTCACCAGCATCAACATCTAAATCAGCTTCATCATCTACACCGTAGTCGATTTCGTCCTCTTCAAAGTTTTCTAAGATGTCCTCTTTATCTTCTTCACTTAATTTATCTAAATCAACTGCTGAGATAATAGAGTTTAATACATATTTGATATCTTCTGATGTTAAACCATCTTGTTGGTCGATAGTTCTTAATTTTTGACCTAATTTACCTGTTAGTTTTTGAATTTCTTTGATTGAGATTTCCTCTTCTTCTGCGGGAGTTTCAGCGTCTAAGTCTAAATCCATATCTAATTCTTCTTCACCACCTTCATCGTCCATACCTAAATCCATGTCCAAATCAAGTTCCTCTTCACCACCTTCAGAACCCATGTCTAAATCTAAATCCATTTCTGGTTCAGGTGCAGGTGCTTCAACTTCAGGTTTTGGTGTTTTCAAAACAAACTTCTTGTCTTGCTCACCGAATAAATCTAAACCTTCTTCGTTTTCATGTAGAGTGTTTAATTCTTTAGCCATTAGATTCAATTTCTTCAAGGCTTTAGAATATGAAGAATGATAACGTCTGTTTTCAGTTCTTTCAGCATAATCCATCTCAGATTCATTCAATCCTGTTTTGATGATGTATCCATTCTTTTCGTGAATAATACTATAATATTTACCATCTGCTAACTGTCTTGTATAGTCAACAGTCTCGTTCACATTCGAAGTCGAACGCTCTACTTCGCCGAAACGTGCGATTTCCATGATGCGTCTTAGTTTTTCTTCACCCTGTAATTTCTCACTTCCGATAGGTTTTAAGTCTCCCATTTTTATACTATTTTTGTTTTTTTCTGTTTAATTAAAAACTCCGTTTCCACCGAGTTTAACTGTACTACATTGTACCACTTCAGTCCCGTCGGCTTTACTATAAACTGCATGAACAGTTTCAGTTGAACCTGAGAAAGCTTTATATTCCGTTGCCGGGTTACATCCTTGTGCCATAATACATTTTTATATATAAATATACCCAAATATAGGATTTGTCATTTTTTCCTATATTTAGGTATTGTTATGAGTTAGTTTCTTGTTCTAAGGATAATCTTTTATCTACGAGTTCGTTTGTAAAGTCGAAGAGTTTTTGAATGTATCCATTTCTTCTTAAAAACTTAAAGACCAAATTTTCATAGGAATATTCACCCTCTCTTTCCAAACCACAACTTCTATATTTCTTAAGTTTGTCTTTGACTTTTTCTATTGTTTCTAATGCACTTTCTAACTCATCATCAGAAACATTCTCAATTACGGTATCAATGATTTCCATCCATTGATTGGCTTTATCTTCTAATTTATCTTCGTCTAATGTAACACTCTCAGGTGTTGGTTCGTTAATCCATTCGTCAAACATCACAGAATACACTCCCGTTGAAAAATGTGGTTCTGAGGAGTCCTGAACATATAATTCAACTTCATAACCTCTAACGGTAATATCGTGAGTAGAATTAAATAACGTCTTTTTTAATTTGAATAATTCTTTGTACAACTCTTTTTGTTCACCCGCCTCAGTGAAGTCATACATAATGTGTAAGTCAATGTCAGAGAACTCTGACCAGTTGTAGTTCGCCAATGAACCTGTCATTGTGATATCTGAAACAAAAATATCTAAACCTAAAAAATCGATAAATTCATTAGAGATTGCAAGAAGAGAGTTACGAACCTCATCTTTCATAACATAAGACCCATCTTCTAACGTATCCCAAATTTCAGAATTTAATTCATCCTGAATGTAAAAACTTGAAATAATTCTTGCATTTTGCTCCATAACATATAAATACAAAGAAAGTTTACTTTGTTATTTTTTTGTATTTGTACTTCTTAGATATCTCGGTATTGAAAAATTTACCTTGCGATTCCGCCAATCTGAATTTTGTATAAGTCTTGTGAGGTACCTCAACGTATTCATACTCAGTACCATTCTTAAATGTTGCTACTAATGTTTTTTTGTCTAAGTCGTAAACGGTCTTCATAAGATTTGAAGATTCAATCTCGTTGATGATTTGTTTACCTACGATTTTTTCACTTTTGATTGCCATATTATAAAGGATATTTATCTTCTAACTTAGACAACTTTCTGGAAATGTAACTATCAAAATTCTTTTTGACATCATCATCCCACATACCGTATTTCATTAATTGTTGATTTACGTTTTGAATCTTATTAAGAACTTCATCTCTTAACCTAAAGACTTCGGCAGGTGCCGATGAGATACTTTTTAAGTCTTCTTCTGTAAAACCAGCATCTCTGAGGGCCATTCTCATTTTGATAAATGCATCCTCAACAGATTCCATATCACCAAATCTTACAATATATTCTAACCACGGTTGTTTCATAACCATAAATATAAAAAAACCCCGATTTCTCGGGGTTTTCAGGAATTAGTCCTCCAATTTTTTTATTTTATCCCTTAATTCAATTGCTTTCTCGAAATCTTCCTTTTCAATAGATTTCTGAAGTTTCGACTTCAACTCTTGAATCTTTTCACTGTTTTCCTCCAATGATTTAATCTTATCACGAAGTTCAACGGCCTTCTCAAATTCTTGTTTCTCAACAGCATCTTGGAGCTCAGATTTTAAGGAATATAATTCATCTGTTGAGTTATCACCTGCCTTTGTGGTGTAGGTAAAATAAAATCCGTTAGGTCCCACCTTGTAATAAGTTGGTTCAACGTTATCGAATAAAGATTCGAATTCTCTAAAAATTTCGTCAAAAATACTTTTTCTGTTAAACATAGTGTTCGTTTTAATTTTTTTATTATCTTTGTAAGTCCATAAAGAAAAGTATGCCAAAACTGAAAAAGGAATGTATAACTGACATTCTGTCAGTTTTTTGAAAATTAACTGACAATTTTGGAAATGGTGTATTTTGTATTAGAAATTGTCTTATATTTGTAGAGTCAAAATAAAAAGAACAACTATGATTGAATCTGTAGACCCGAACGAAAGTTCAAAAGGAAAAAAGAGAGAAAACCCTAAATCGGGTACTCCTGTGTTAGATAACTTCTCACGTGACCTTATCCGTTTATCGGAGCAAGGAAAGTTGGACCCTGTTGTGGGTCGTGACCGTGAGATTGACCGCATCGCACAGATTCTCTCTCGTAGAAAGAAGAATAACCCCATCATCATTGGTGAACCTGGTTGTGGTAAAACTGCAATCGTTGAAGGATTAGCAATGAAGATTTACGAAGGTGATTGTCCTCGTAACCTCTGTGACAAACGTATCGTATCTTTAGATATGACATCTATTGTCGCAGGAACAAAGTATCGTGGACAGTTTGAGGAGCGTCTTAAGGTAATCTTGGACGAGTTACATGATAACCCTGATATCATTGTGTTTATCGATGAGATTCACACCATCATCGGGGCTGGTAACTCATCAGGTTCATTGGACGCTTCCAACATCTTCAAACCAGCATTGGCACGTGGTGAACTACAATGTGTCGGTGCAACCACTCTCGATGAATATCGTGAGAACATTGAGAAAGACGGAGCATTGGAACGTCGTTTTCAAAAAGTAATGGTGGATGGTGCCACCCCTGAGGAGACCATGATTATCTTGGATAACCTAAAGTCTCGTTATGAAAAGCACCATAAAGTAAACTACTCGAAAGAGTCATTGGAGGCTTGTGTATATTTGGCTGACCGTTACATCACCGACCGTGAATTCCCTGATAAGGCCATTGACATCATGGATGAGGTGGGTGCTCGTAGTCAGATTTCTGTGAAACTTCCCGAAGAGATTGAGAAACTCAAAGAGAAGGCAAATCAGATTAAACAGGAAAAAATCAACGTGGTCAAGGCTCAGGATTATGAGAAGGCGGCACACTTACGAGACAAAGAGAAGAAAATCTTGAAAGAACTCGATAAGGTAAAAGCTGACTTCGAAAAGAGACAAGACGAAGACCGTCAAGAAATCACTGAGGATATGGTATATGATGTAGTTTCAAATATGACTAGGATTCCTGTATCCAAACTGAACCAAAACGAAATGGAAGGTCTTTTGGAATTGGAAGGTAATCTGAACACGTCAGTTATCGGACAAGAAGTGGCGGTCAAAAAGATTTCAAAAGCTATCCGAAGAAACCGTGTGGGGATTAAGGACCCCAACCGACCAATCGGTTCGTTTATCTTCTTGGGTTCAACAGGTGTGGGTAAAACTCACTTGGCGAAACAATTGGCAAAACAAATCTTCGGAGATGAAGAAGCTCTCATCCGTGTGGATATGAGTGAATACCAAGAGAAGTACACCATGTCACGTCTCATCGGTTCCCCTCCAGGATATGTGGGTCACAACGAAGGTGGTCAACTTACCGAAGCAGTCAAAAACAAACCTTACTCAGTAGTATTGTTTGATGAGATTGAAAAAGCAAACAAGGACATCTTCTCACTATTACTACAGGTGTTGGACGATGGTCACCTCACGGACAGTTTCGGTCGTAAAATCAACTTTAAGAACTGTTTGATTATTATGACTTCAAACTTGGGAGTGAAGAAACTACAAGACTTCGGAGCGGGTGTCGGATTTGATACCTCAGCAAGAATGAGTGGTGATGAGGACCTGAAAAAGGCTCTACTACAAAAAGAACTTAAAAACCACTTTACCCCTGAGTTCTTGAACCGTCTCGATGAAGTGATTGTCTTCAACCCTCTAAAAGAGAAAGAAGTACGTTCAATTGTGGATATCGAACTGGGTAAACTCACCAAACGTTTGGAGAAACTCGGTTACCACATCAACTTCACCGATGAAGTGAGAGAAATGTTGGCTGACGTAGGTTTCGATGAGAAATACGGAGCACGTCCTATCAAACGAGCAATCCAAGAGAAAATTGAGGATTACATCTCAGAAGAGGTATTACGTCAAAAGATTAAAATCGGACGTGACTACCAAATGAAGATGAACGAAGAAGAAGTAACCATTGAGGAAGGGGTAAATTAATATCCCTTCCGATTTGGAAGTTAAGAAATTAGATACTATATTTGTATCAAATTAAAGGACACATGGACAACATTACATTAAATCGTTTCAAAGAACTCTTATCGGTTCCTTCAAAAACCTATCAAGAGGACAAGATGGTAGAATACCTTTCTTGGGTCTTAGATAGTATGGACGGGGTAGAATACTACACCGATGAGATGAACAACATCTACGCCACAAAACGTCAAGATGGATTTAACGGTTACTTCCCAATGTTTGTGGCACATACGGATACTGTACATGCCATGGTCCCTGAAATTGTTGTTAAGGAACAAACACTTCCCAAACCACCTACCTTCGGACGGACATTCGATGATACACAATACGATGTCCTGAAAGCTTACACTCCTGATGGAAATCCAACGGGTATTGGTGGTGATGATAAGTGTGGCATCTTTATTTGTTTGGAATTACTCCGAGTACTGTCAAATGTAAAAGTAGGGTTTTTCGTCTCTGAGGAGACTGGTTGTATCGGGTCCAGCAAATGTGATGTCAAGTTCCTTAACAATGTAGGATATGTCGTTCAATACGATGCACCTGGTAACCATCTGATTACCGAGGTTTGCTCGGGAGTTCGCCTGTTTGAGGAAAATGGGGAATTCATCAACAGAGCACTACCCGTAATTCAGAAAACCATGGAAACGGATATGGAACAACAGTCACACCCTTATACTGACGTGTCTCAGATTAAGAAGAAAAGTGACGTTTCTTGTATCAATCTTTCCTGTGGGTATTACCAAATGCATACCCCCAACGAATTCGTAGTGTTGGACGATGTGGAGAAGGCCATCAGAACAGGTATTAACTTGGTCAACGAGTTTGGGTATGAAAAGCAAGAGTTCGCCTACGAACCACCAGTATACACTTATGGAGGTTTGTTTAATCTTGATGATGCCGAAGACGACTCGGGTGATTGGGATAATACTCTGTTCGATGGATTAGATGATGAGACTTATGAGTTGAATGACCACAAAGTAGTTGTTGAATGGGGTGGAGTTACCATTGAGAGTAATCACACTGGTGATGTCCTATACTTAGATGAGGACGACGCTGTCGAACTTTATAAAATCTTAAGGGAAAACTTCTTACTCAAAGGGGTCGAATAACTGATAGTTATTCATCAAAGAAATAATAGAGGAAAGTTTCGACTTTCCTTTTTTTGTTTCAAAAGAATCTATATCGGAATTAAATCTACTAAGAGTAAATTTCACTTTATTAGTTTCTGGGTCCACACCATCAATCCTAATATTTGCATCTTCAGATGTTGGTATGGGAATATTCTTTCCAAATCTACCAAACATTTCCTTCACTCTATTCATAACATTTAGGTACTGGTCGAAGTCTACGAAGAAATCGGCATCATCCAATTTATCATATTCTTTTTCTAATAAGTTTGATAAATCATTATTAAAAAAGTTATCAAAGGTATTACTGTCGAAATTGTTATAGATATTATCGTATGGATAATCTATAGGGAATGAAACTCTATGTGGTATTACATTTTTCAACATATCAGTAAGATTCAAATCCTTTAGGTAATCCTCAGATTCAAATAATTCTAATAAATCTTTCAAATCAATATTATAGTTGTAAAAACAACTTTCAGAATTATTTTTGTGGAAACCTATTTCAGACAACACATCACATAACTCTTCAGTAAATTCTTTCTGAGTACCTGTTTGCATGGCCTCGTTTTGGGCAATTGAGTACGTATCACTTAAATTACTCATAAAGTCATCACCTAATTTATCTACCATAAATTCGGCCAACTCTTTTTCACCATCCTGTTTGATACTATAGGTACCATTATTATCAACAATGAGGTTTGACACCGCAGGGTCATAAATTTCAATAATTTCTTTAAGTGTTTTCAAATGTTCGTCCGAAAAATAATTAAACACATAACCCTCAAGGAAATCATCATCAAAGTTATAAGGGTCGTATAGACTTAAATCAGAACCGTAAGGTGGGTCAATAACATCACTAATGAATCTAAGGTCACCTTCATCG
>ENA-UOXV01005101-UOXV01005101.1-marine-metagenome-genome-assembly--contig:-NODE-5101-length-14674-cov-4.896505_pt1 | contig 14674 bp, 14 predicted proteins | sample MGYA00238165_ERZ766961 | MGnify/ENA primary metagenome ERZ766961 (study PRJEB28924, sample SAMN03173240) | marine metagenome | biome: Marine; feature: Water; material: Subsurface seawater | place: North... | reverse complement strand
GGCTATCGCTCAGAATATTACGGTGTATTTAGATGCTAATGGAACTGCTTCGATTACTGCCGTTCAGGCAAACAATGGAAGTAGCGACAACTGTCAAGTAGGCTTAACACTTTCTAAGTCAATCATCACTTGTGAAGATGAGGGGAATATAATGCTCGCATTAATAGCTCGTGATTCTTCCGGTAATACTTCTATTGACTCTTTTTCTGTACAGGTCATCGATACCAACTTCACTGTGGCAAGTATTCTAGGTGATAGCGTAAGTGCTCAAGGTAATATTAACACCTATTCTGTAAGTTCAATAAATGGTGCTACTTATCAATGGAGTGCAGTTAACGGAATTTCCGTTGCCAATGGTTCTTCATCGGATATTACTTGGAGTAAGGATTCCGTTCAAGGTGTGGTTCAAGTCATTCAGACGGTTAAAGAAGGCTGCAAGGATACAAGCTCTATGCTTGTTACACTTTGGGTCACAGGAATTAAGGATATTCAACTTATTGAAAATATCAACTTATTTCCTAACCCAACTCGCGACAGGGTATTTATAAGTGTTGATCGAGGTGAGATAAGTAACGCAACAATCCTTGTTTACTCTGGATTAGGACAGCTAGTAATTCAGCATAAAGATGTGCAAATCAATAATTCTGCATTTGAACTTGACTTAGGGCAACTTCTAATCGGACAGTATACGGTGGTTATTTCCAGTGGAGAAAAGAGTAACCGATACAGGGTGATTTTACATTAGAGAATCATTTTATAATTCTAATCTTATCAAAAAAAGCCTCTTGAATTTAATCAAGAGGCTTTTTTTTAGTACTCTTTCCATAATTATTACCAGACTCTATTTCCGTTGCATCAATTCAATATTTCTGTGCTGTTTTTCAAGATTGAAAGCAATCACATATTTGTACTGCTTCGCTCTCATTCGCAATGTTTGCTAACAACTCGCTAAGATAAACTTTAAACTTAAAACATTGTCTTAGCCACCCGATTTTGGTATGCTAAGAGAATAATTACGCTTATTTCACTTATGTGTTTAATTAGTGATTTAGGTCGAAACCAAACCCCAAATTACTATCAACCATAAAAGGCCTCCACAGACCATCAGCGTTTTTTGCCTTTGGTTAAACTCGTCGTTTCTAAAATGATCGAAACCGGCATCGTGCCATACAGCAAAGTTTAAAGCTTCAACAGCTGGAATGTATAGTAGGGGAGACAAAAACGTGATGTAAGAAAATGGTTCGGGTAAGTAACTTATTGGAACAAGTAGAATCACAAATACAAAGAAGAGGCTAGAAGAAAAGCTCTTTTTATAGTCGAAATAATGAGCCCATTCTTGAATTTGGACAAACATGGTGTATAGAAAAAATATGGAGAATATAGCTCGCCAAACAGGTTCTATATCTGAATGATCCTTTTCTTTTATAAGTCTCCATGTTTTGTAAGTCCACCAAACGGTGTAAAGATTAAAAGACAAAACATTGAGCAGTAAAAATTTATTTACTGAGATAATCTCATGTTCTATTAATGATTCGTTGCCTTGTGCGTAACCGTGTTCTTCCATATTTTAATTAACCGCTTTTTTCATGTTTCTACCAAAAAAGTTGGAGTATTCACTTATTTGAAACAAATGAGATTGCATGAGCAAGGTTGCATGTCCCATTTTGTAATCGTTGTAATCGGTTCCAACATCAAATGCTTTTAAGAGCTGACGTTGGTATTTTGTAGGAACAGTTTTATCCTTTGTTGCAATGCAGATATAGACCTTTACGCTATCGGAGTTTTCTGCTAAAATCAATGGGTCAATGGTCATGTTTTCTTTCATTTTAGCACGAAACTCCTCTAAGGAGCTCAAGTTTTCTTGTTTCATTCTTTCATTGCGGTAGTTTACGATGTATTTCTGATTCGATTCGGTTACAACATCCGCAATAGGAGCGCCACCCAAAATTAAAGCGGATGCGTTAAGTCTGTCATCTTCACAAATAACAATACTCGAATAAATGGCTCCCATGCTAGAGCCCCATAAAAACATATTCTCATTTTGAATTTCTGGCCTCATTTCCATTACATCAATTACAGAGCGAACTGCACCAACAAATGAGAGTAAATTATTCTCAAACTCAGAAATGGGAATAGTGTAGTCGGAAATATTTTTAATAGGCTCAATTACAATGACATGGTACCCTTTTTCAATAAAGTGTTTGGCCACTTTCTTTTCTCTCATACTTACACCTTTTATTGGGGGTACAAGTATTAATAGTGGACATTTTACTTCTTTGGTATTTTGGAAATAATGTGTTTTTACTACAAGCTCTTTTTTAGTTTTGGGGTCAGTTACTTTTATTGAATAATCGATTAACGTATATTTTTTCCTGAATTTTGTTTCTAAGGAATCCAAAATCCCTTTTGACTTAAAATAGGGTACACTTTGCGAAAAGGACACCATTGGAATGATTCCAATTAGTAAGATTATAACTAATTTATATTTTGAGAGCATTGGATTATTTAACTATTTCAAAAGTAAGTTAAGACATAAATAAAAGGTGCTTTCTGAATAATTACTTTCGCATCAATGAAATATTGGATATTGATAATTTTACTAGCCACAGGGTTTAGTTCTTTTGCCCAAGCAAATTGGACTGCGATCAAAAAAGAAGAAATACCTGAAAATATATCGGTTCAGATTGTAACTGATTATTCAAAATACCAGATTATTAAATCTACTAAAAAGGAAAATAAAGAAGGGGCCGTGCTTTATAGAATTGATGTTCAAAAAAAGAAAACGGTTTATCATCTTATTTATAATTCTGCAGGATTAATGTTAGATAAAACAAAAAGCAAATCTTTTGAGTTTGACGGCTCAGAAAAGAAAAGAAAACCAAGTGGAGGGAACAATCAAAATGACCCTCCAATGATGCCGAGTATGTAATAAATAATAAAATGGGATTAGAATTTTCAGCGCCACTCGAAAAGCATGATTCAAGTTTAGGCTGGTACTTTATCATTTATATCCCGGTTGATTTAATTCCTGAATTGGGCTCTGCTAAAAGTCCTAGAGTAAAAGCAACTTATAATCAAAAGCTAGAAAGCCATGTTTCCGTGAAAAGTAAGGGCGACGTTCGATTTTTAGTCATTAATTCTGAAATAAGAAAAAAACTAAACCTGGTTGAAGGTGAAAAAGTCGATGTAAAAGTTGAGCCAGAAACCAGTGAATACGGTATGCCCATGCCGGAAGAACTAGCTTTAATGTTGGTTGAAGATGAAACAGCTAACATACATTTTCATAACCTTACACGTGGAAAGCAAAGAACTTTGATTTTTTTGGTAAGCAAATTAAAGAATGTGGATGCGCGAATTCGAAAGGCTCTTGGAATTGTAGAACACTTGAATGAGTTTAATGGTGAACTAGATTTTAAAGCGTTGAATGAGAAGTTTAAAGAGATAAACATCAGAACAAAATGATGGATTCCGATATTTTACCCTTATTGGTTAAGACCAGAATGCCTTATGGTAAATACAAAGATCGATTGATTTGTGATATTCCCTCTTTTTATTTGGAATGGATGTCAAGAGAAAAGGCATTTCCGAAAGGTAAATTAGGAATGCTTATGCAAACTATGTATGAGATTAGGCTAAATGGCTTGGAAGATTTATTAAGGCCTTTAAAATCGAATTAGAAGTCTCTTTCCACTAACGAACCAAGGTAACATGGCCTTGGAAATCTTTATCGTGAATAGTAAGGCGGTAAAAATAAACTCCTGATACAACCTCTTCACCTGTAAACGTACGGCCATCCCAAATAGGAAAACCTTTGGTGCTTTCATAAACCAAAACTCCCCAACGGTTGTATACAAATACTTGAGAACATTGGCTTAAATCATTTCCTAAGTTAAAATCGAGTAAGTCATTTATTCCATCGCTGTTTGGAGTAAATACATTCGGCATGGCTTCTCCTTTAAAATCTTCAATCTCATTAATGACAGCTGATTTTTCAAGGCTATCGACACATAAATCATTCGACTTAACGATCAACTTAAACAAGTTACTTGTTGTGAAATCCACATTTACCCTAAAGTCTTTATCGGAACTGTATGATGAACCATTGTAATACCAATTGTAAGTAGCTGCATTTGTAGATTTATTGAAGGTGGTAATGGTAGCATCTTCACATCTTGATTTTATCAATAAATCAAAATCTGCTTTTACTTTATCAGACACAGCCACTGTTACAATAGTGGAATCAATGCAACCTAGACTATCGGTCACTATGACGGTATAGTTAATTGTAGAATCTGGAAAGCCAATCGGGTTAGCTATTGTGTCAGAAGTTAATGCATAGTTTGGTTTCCATAAATACTTTATTGGCATAACTCCTAAAACATCTTTTACTTCCAATTGTGCGGAATCACCTCCACAATTAATGTTCTTATTAGAGCTTTGAAATCCAAAACGAGATACAATTACAGAATCTGTATTGGTACAACCACTTGTATCTTGAACGAGCAAATAATAGACTCTTGTAAAACCACTTTTGGTTGTAGGGTTCGCTGAGTTAGAGTTAATCAATTCGCTTGCTGGCCCCCAAACATATTTTGAAGAAGGTGACCCCGTAGGGTTTCCTCCAAGGCGAATAGAAGTAGTGGTATCGTCACAAATAATTTTATCTGGCCCAGCATCAACTTTGGCTCCGCTGAGTATCTTAAAGCTTACCGTGTCTTTTACCACACAGCCTTTTTCATGTGTTGCAGCAACTATGTATGATACTTGACCAGCATTACTTGGAGTTAAAGTCGCATTAGGAACCGTGTCAAAGTCTAAGTCTAAGGAAGGTGTCCATTTAAATTTAGGGTTTCCAGGGGAAGTTGGATTTCCTCCTAATATTATTGGCGAATATTGACAAATTATCGAATCTTTTCCTGCGAATAAACTATCAGCGGTAATTATTTGGACGGTAACAGAATCCGTATCTGCTCCGCAAAAATTAGAAACTTCAACCCAATATTTACCTGGATCGCTTACGGTTAAAAATTGCTGAGTAGAGCTGTCACTCCAAAATGCTTTAAATACATGTGTATTTATACTAAATGTTAATGAATCGCCATTACATAATGTAGTGTCAGGGCCTAAATTTACAATTGGAGTAGGAGGAACCTCTACCGTATCTTTAGTCGTAACAGTGGCGCAAGAGTAAACAGTTGTTAATGAAACAACATAAGTTCCATTGGTGGCATATCCATGTGTTGGATTTTCTAGTGTATCTGTATTTCCATCTCCAAAATCCCAAGAAAAAGACAGGGCATTAGCAAACGATACACTTTTAAATTGAACCGTATCTCCCAAACAAATGGTATCGCTCCCGTTAATGGCATTTGTGAATTGAATAGAGTTACTTAGGTCTACCAAAGAAACACCTGCAGCGTATCCATAAGATACTGCTGGCCCAATACCCATGCTATAGGCAATAAATCCACAACCTCTTGTCTCTAATCTATGGTTACCTGGCTTTATTCTTTCTGTTCTATAAGCGTACTTGGTATCTTGGGTAAATGGTATCCAGCCAACCATTTGGGTAGCGTTTAAAAACATCAATGAAGTGTCAACTGTCCTTGTAATTACATGAACAAAATGACTGTCAATCGCATTGGTGTCTACGGCAAAAAAGGTAATGGAGTCTAGATACATCTGCTCGGTTGCGTTTAACATAATCATAGAAGGATCTGTATTGGAATTCTGCGAACATCCGTTTTGTCCGGTTACTAAAAAATGTCCCAATGCCATTGGTTTACTACTTGTGTATTGATGAACGGTTGTAATGGTATCATCATAAAACTCGCCAGCATTTAGAGTATCCACTAAAACTCCATCTTTAAAAATAATAGTGGTATCCTGGTCGGCTACCATTTTCACATAATCTTTGTTTACGCTAGGTGTAGGAATAGTGAAATAATTACTTCCCCATGAATTTGTAGGGTACATGGCCTCCATTAAAGGGTCGGAGTTTGGTCTACAAACAACCGTTGACCAAACATTACCTGAGTAAACGGCAAAAGGCTTGTCATTTATGCTTTCAATTAAAGTTCCGGCTAAATCGTCATGCGAAGAATCTGCCTGCGCCTGATATACTTCGTTTGGTAATAAGGTATCAATGTAGCTCACATTAGCAGTTCTACCACCAGCAATATCAGCTGAAGGAGTGACTTTGTAAATTACCGTATCACCGGTTGATACAATATTGAATTCGGATTCATAAAGTGTATTTCCTTTTATTTCTGATTGGTAGGACATAACTCTATACCTTTTTCCCTCCACAATGGTCGGAAGTACAATAGATGCCTCATGTCTAAAGGCATGATAACTCACAGCGAAAACAACTACTTCGTTATCCGATGTTATGTGTATGGCTCTGTTTACTGTTGTGTCTGAACCTAAAATAGTAGCAAAATTTGAAGGGATTCTCACTTCTGCTACTTGACCTGGATTAATGCTGTAATTCTGTGTCCAAGCTACTCCTGGAATAGATACGGTTCCTTTTGCGCTATCATTAGAGGTAATATTTACCCAATAAACAGCACTAGATTTGTCAAACATTTCAGTAAAAGCAAACCAAAAATCTTTCCCTGAATTTGTGATTTTTTGAGCTGATAACTCTTGAATCCCTATGAACAATTGGAAAGCCCAAACTAATGTGAATTTAATAATTCTCAACATTTCTCCAAATGTAAGTTAACACATTTAACTAACGGCTTCATTGTAAGGTGGTTTGTGAATGCTCCATTGTGAATTGCCATTTTCGTTTTATTAATAATAGGATTAATAAGAATTTGCATTCAAATTTTCGGAACATAACATCACTTATTTTTGTTTTGGTGTTAGGTTTTTCTACAAGGCAATGGGCAATTTTATTGACGGCTCTGATTCATTCCATTTTTATTATTTGGTTTGCTTATGTACGTATAGATTTTGAGCCAGACGACAAATGGAAGAAAATTAAAATGTCATTTGCAGATCAGGAGAAACCCGAAGAAATTGAAAAGAAAGAGGATTGGGTTCCTGAGGGTTATCAAGAACATGGTTTAGATCAAAAGAAAGCATCAGTTGCTCAAACTAATCAAGCTGTAAATGAGGCAACGGATCAATTGAGTAAAGGAGAAAGAGAACAACTTGAGCGAGAAATTGATGCGCAAGTTAGCGAAATGGCGAAAAATGCCAGTACCACGGGTTTTATGGAAGGTGGAAATAATGGAGGAATGTCAGGTAATCTTGGTGCACCGAAGACCGCTTCTAAAACTAAGGATGAGAAGTCTGGCTCTGAGAAAGGAAAGGGCGATTTAGGGAATATCCATGATAAAGCCACTAACATTTCTTATTTTTTAAAGGATAGAACACTCGGTGTTTTGGGTTTAAAGAATCCTTTATATCTGTGTGAGGAGGGTGGGGTAGTTGTTGTAAATATTACTGTCAACTCTTTTGGTGACGTTGTTTCAGCCAGTGTAAATGATAAAAAATCGAACACAAAAAATACTTGCCTCAGAGAAGAGGCAAAACAAGCTGCATTAAAATCAACTTTTAACGAAACTAAAATTTCTAGTTCAAAACAAAGAGGTTTAATTACCTATGTGTTTTCTTGGCAATAGAAAAACTAAGAGAGTTTAGAGCATAAAAAAGCCTGATTTGAAAACAAATCAGGCTTTTAACTTTTATAAGAAATTAAAATTATTCTCCAATTTTAATTAATTCGATTTCGAATATTAAAGTTGAGTATGGTCCTATATCATTTCCAGCACCTCTTTCGCCATAAGCAAGGTTTTCTGGAATATAAAGTACCCATTTAGATCCAACTGGCATAAGAACTAATGCTTCTTGCCATCCTTGAATTACTCCTCCAACTGGAAAAGAAGCAGGTGTACCACGGTCAACTGAGCTATCAAAAACTTTTCCATCGATAGTAGTCCCATGATAGTGAGTAGTTACTTTGTCGCTAGGAGTAGGTTTTGGCCCTTCACCCATTTTAACCACTTTGTATTGCAATCCACTTGGGAGCGTTATCACACCTTCCTTTTTAGAATTAGCAGCTAAAAAATCTACACCTTCTTTTCTATCCGCCTTAGCTTTTCTTTCTGCAGCACCCTGAAAAAAAGTATTGATAATTTCATTCGCTTTAGTAATGTCAATAGTGGTGTCATTACCTACTAAAACATCATTAATTGCGGCCGCAACGGCATCTGCATTAATGGTGTCAACACCAGATGATTTTAAGTTATTCGCTATGTTTATTCCAATTGAATAAGACAACGAATCCATTTCTGTTTTTAATTCCATTTTTTTAGGTTCTGAATTTCCTTTTTTCTTTTTCTTAACACCACCTGCAAAACCGCTAATAAAGGCCATACATAATAGTAAAGTTGCTAATCTTTTCATAATTTTAATTATTGACCAGCTGTTTGAGCTGGAGGTAAAATTTCAAGTAATTCTACTTCAAAAATCAAAGTTGCACCAGGTCCGATTTTTCCACCAGGTCCACCTCTTTCGCCATAAGCCAAATCACTAGGGATAACCAATTTCCATTTAGATCCAACAGGCATTAACATTAATGCTTCTGTCCAACCTCTAATTACTCTATTTAAAGGGAAAGTAGCAGGCTCATTTCTTTCTACAGAACTATCGAACACTGTTCCATCTATTAAAGTACCATGATAATGAACGCTAACTTGATCTTCAAATCCTGGCTTTGCACCAGTACCTTCTGTCATAATTTCATATTGCAATCCAGATTCAGTTACAGTTACACCTTCTTTTTGTGCATTTGCATCTAAAAAGGCTTGACCTTCTCCTTGAGCAGCAGCACTTTTTGCTTCACCTTGTTTAGTGAAAAACGCCTGAATAATACCTGTCGCTTCTTCAGCAGTCATTACTCCACCACCATTTTCATTGTCATTCATGCCTTGAGCTAATGCTTCGGTGTTTAATCCTTTCACATCATTTCTAGCTAAATTAGTTGATATGTCAATACCTAACGCATAGCTAATGCTATCCATTTCATTGGTTAAAGTAACTGCTTCTTCTTTTCCGCCTTTTTCATCGCAAGAAGCGAATAAAATTACCCCAGCAGCGAGGCTTGTCCATTTTAATAATGATGTTTTCATAAAGTTCTTTTCTCTAAAATTGTGGCGCGAAGTTAATTTTTCTTTGTAATAAACAATGCTTTCCATTTTTCTAAATGTTAATAGAAGAAAATTGTGGTGAATTTTTAGTTGAAATTCAATTTAGAATTAGATTAATCACTTAATCCCTCTTTCTTTTTTAATGTTTTCGTAAGCTTCCTGAATTTTTTGAAATTTCACTTTCGCTGCCTCTTGATGATCTTCTCCCAAATTGGCAACTTTGTCTGGGTGATATTCGATGGCTAATTTGCGGTAGGCTTTTTTCACTTCCAAATCAGATGCCGTCTTTTTTAAATTCAAAACTTCGTAAAAGCTTGCAGAGCTTTGATAGAACATTGCTTTTAAAGAATTAAACTCTGCTGCACCAATTCGCAGTCCACTGCCTATTTGTTGCAGTACTCTATACTCATTTTCATCTACAATGCCATCAGCTTTTGCTATTCCAAATAAGTATTGCATAAGTTGCAACCTCATACCAGAGTCCATGTTAAAGCTAATTTGACTAGTTACTTCATTTACAGGTATATCTTTATTTAGAATGTCTTTCAGGGTCAATAAAAGCTGTTTGGCTTTTTCATTTCCAAACTGGTGCAATAAAAATTGTTTGACGTAGGTCAACTCGCTTTTTTTGACGCTTCCGTTAGCTTTCATTACTGCCGCACTCAATATGAGTAGGCTTATGTTAAAATCGCCCTGGCTGGTTTGGTGAATTCGACTTCCGGAATTTTGAAATTCATTGACTTGAACAGATGAATTGTCGAACATGGATCCTACAAAGTACCCAATAATCCCTCCTATTGGACCTCCTAAAACCCAGCCTAATCCGCCAACTATCCATTTTCCGTATTTACTCATTGTTCTGTTTTATTACCAAGAACCTCCAGCTCCGCCGCCGCCAAAGCCGCCGCCACCAAAACCACCAAATCCTCCTCCTCCAGAGGAGAAATCGTCCCATGAATTGTTTCCACCTCTCATGGAACTGCCTAAAAATAAAGCGGTCCAGAATGGAACTCGATGACCGGGGGAATAGTAATTGCCTTTTCTTCTATTAAAAATTAAAGAAAGTAAAATGAATATTCCAAAAATGATAAACTTGGCATACCCTTTACCTTTCTTCCTGCCTTGTCTTTTATTAACGTATTGTTTAGCAGTGAATTCTTCTAGAGCAAGTCCTTTTAAAACAACAATTCCTTTTTTTATCCCAGAATAATAGTCCTTTTGTTTAAAGGAAGGAATCATTTCAAATTCCACGATTCTTTTTGCAACGGCGTCGGGAATTACTCCTTCTAGGCCATAACCAGTAGCTATAAATACATCACCTTTTCCATTTCCAACTTCTTTTGGCTTAAGGAGAATAACAATACCATTGTCTTTTCCTTTTTGGCCGACCTTCCATTTATGCCCAAGTTCAGTTGCAAAAGTTGCTTTGTCGTAACCTTGAAAATTGTCAACTACAACTAATACTATTTGGGTAGAAGTAGAGTTAGCAAAATCAACCAAGTCATTTTCTAAGGCATCTATTTGGGCTTTGGAAAACGGACCGGCACTGGCCGGAATAATATTTACCAATCGAGCTGGACTTGGTTTATTTGGAATTCCCTTTTTATTTGTTTCAGTATCTTCAATTGCAAAAGAGGCTAGAGAGAGTAATGAAACTATTACTATTAATAATGGCTTTATAAATAATCTCATTTAATTCGATTTTTCTTCTCCAAATGAAATATCATCAACCAATTCGTTAATATCGTCCGATTGCCATGGAAAAAATGATTTAAGTTGCTCACCAGCCATTAGAATTCCTTCTTCAAGTCCTTTTGAAAGATTATTGACTTTAAAGTGTTCTAACATTTTCAATTTCGTAGTATCCCAAAAATCATCGGGTACTTTTTGGTTTATTCCCACATCACCAATTACAGCAAATTTTCTATCCAAAACGGCTAGGTAAATTAATACCCCATTTCGCAGTTCAGTTTTATGCATGTCGAGTTTAGAAAACCAATTTGCAGCTTGATCGAGCACATCTCCTTTGCAAGTTTTTTCGATATGAACCCGGATTTCTCCTGATGTATTTAATTCTGCCGTTTTAATAGCATTTACAATTGAGTCTTGCTCATCTTGAGTAAATAGGTTTTTTGCACTCATAGTTTAATCAAAGCTAATTGTAGGTGCTTTCTCACTTCCTTTATCTGCTTCGAAATAACCTTTCTTTTCAAAGTCGAAGTTGCTAGCGTAAAGGTTTCTTGGAAATTTTTTGATGTAAGAATTATAATCTCCAACGGCATCATTAAACCGGTTTCGAGATACAGAAATTCTATTTTCAGTTCCTTCTAATTGAGCTTGTAATTCAAGGAAATTACTATTTGCTTTTAGCTCAGGATATCTTTCTACAGAAACTAAAAGTCTGCTTAATGCACCGCTCAATTGAGATTGTGCCGCTTGGAATTTAGCCATATTCTCTGGTGTTAATTCGTTAGCGCTAATTTGAATTGATGTAGCTTTTGCTCTTGCTTCAATAACTCCTGTGAGGGTCTCTTTTTCAAAATCAGCAGCGCCTTTTACAATACTCACCAAATTCGGGATTAAATCTGCCCTTCTTTGATATTGTGTTTCTACTTGAGCCCATTGTTGCTCAACTAGCTCGCTTTTTTCGACCATGTTGTTGTATCCGCATGAGCTTAAAAGTGCTGCAGCTGCAAGAGTCAATAAAAATATTTTAATTGCTTTCATATTCTTTAGTATTAAGCCAGTGCCAGATTTCTCTGGCACTGGCATTTAATTAATCTATTAATTCTACGCTTCTTTTTACAAAGTCGGTAAGCTCGCTACCTACCAATAAACCTTGTGAAAGTTTGGCTAAATCTGCCGCTTGTTTTGCAAGCTTTGATTTTTTATCGGCGTCTGTTTCAATCAAAATTTTGCTAATAAGTGGGTGATTTGCATTTACAACTAGGTTGAACATGTCGGGCATGTTACCCATTCCCATCATTCCACCGCCACCAACAGCACTTTGTTCTTTCATTCTTCGCATAAACTCAGATTGAGTAATCATCATTGGGCTGTCTTTTTCATTCAAGTTTTCAAGCTGAACAGAATACTTTTCTTTTTCAACTACACCTTCTATGATTGCCGTCAACTCTTTTTCTTGATCTTCACTCAAGTTATGTTTTTCAACTTCTTCTTTTTGAACCAATTTATCAATGGTGTCAGAATCAACTCGAGTAAAAGTTACGTTCTCCAACTTCATTTCAAGTTGTTGTAGTAAATGTGCTGTTAATGGACTTGCCATTTCTACCACATTATATCCTCTGTTTTTTGCTGCATCGATATAAGCGTGTTGCTCATTTACGTTTGAAGAGTATAGCACAACCATTTTACCATCTTTATTGGTTTGGTTCTCTTTAATTTTCTCTTTGTACTCATCGAAAGTGTAACACTTACCTTCAGTATCTTTTAGTAGGAAAGATTTTTGAGCTCTATCAAAGAATTTTTCATCGGTAAGCATTCCATATTCCATGAATATTTTAATGTCATCCCATTTAGCTTCAAAATCTGCTCGATCTTTTTTAAACATAGAAGCCAACTTATCGGCTACTTTCTTAGTGATATGTCCACTGATTTTTTTTACGTTTCCGTCACTTTGAAGGTATGAACGAGATACATTAAGTGGAATATCTGGAGAGTCAATTACTCCATGAAGCAATGTCAAAAATTCAGGTACTATGTCTTCAACCGAATCAGTAATAAATACTTGGTTAGAATATAATTGAATTTTGTTTTTCTGAAGTTGCAAGTTGTTTGCGTTGCTCAGTTTTGGGAAATATAGAATTCCGGTAAGGTTAAAAGGATAATCTACATTTAAATGAATATTGAAAAGAGGTTTTTCAAATGTCATTGGATATAGTTCATTGTAGAAACCTTCGTAATCTTCAGTACTTAATTCACTTGGTGTTTTGTTCCAAGCTGGTGAAGGGTTATTAATAATGTCATCAATGGTGTTGTCAATCTTTTTTACTTCACCCTTGTCATCCTTTTCACCACTTGGGTCTTCAATCGATTCGGTTTTAGTACCAAACTTAATTTCAACGGGTAAGAATTTACAATACTTATCTAAGATTCCTCTTAATCGTTGAGTTTCCAAAAATTCAAGACTATCTTCAGAAACTGAAAGAGTGATTATAGTACCTCTATTTTCTTTCTTTGATTTTTTGATTTTGAATTCAGGATCACCATTACATTCCCAAATAACAGCTGGCTCATCTTTAAACGATTTTGTTTCAACTGTTACATGATCGGAAACCATAAAAGCAGAGTAGAATCCTAGACCAAAATGGCCGATAATTTGCTCCGCTTGACCTTCATGTTTTTTAAGGAATTCTTCCGCTCCAGAAAAAGCCAATTGGTTGAGGTATTTTTTCACCTCTTCTTCAGACATTCCAATTCCTTTGTCAATAATCTGGATCGTCTTTTCTTCTTTATTTATTTTTACTTCGACCTTAGTATCTCCAACTTCACCTTTAAATTCTCCAATTTTACTTAGCGTTTTTAATTTTTGTGTTGCATCTACTGCGTTAGAAACCAATTCTCTTAAAAAGATCTCATGATCGGAGTATAGAAACTTCTTGATTATTGGAAAAATATTTTCTGCTTGAACATTTATCTTACCTGTTGCCATAATTTCAGTATTTCGTTATATTTATTTGTGATTCTATTGTGATTTCTCCATAGTCAAGCTGCATGCCATTTTGGAAAGGGTGACAAATTGACTTGAAATATTTTTTTAATGCCTAATTGTTAATTAACGATGAAAACTGTGGTTAACGGATTTTTATAAAAAATCACTATTAGATATTCATATATTCGCGGCTCATAAAAAACAAATGTTACGGTATCTAATAGTTTATTTTTTAATATTAACCTCAATGTCATCACTTGCGTTCATAAGGACTGCATCGACAGGTAATTGGAATACGGCCGGGACTTGGTCACCTTCTGGTGTTCCAGCTAATGGAGATACTATTCATGTTCCTTCAGGAGTAACAGTTACTGTGAATTGTAATTGTGGTACTTATACTGGAATGGTTTTATATCTTGAAGGTACTATGGACTTTAATAATGGAGCCAAGATTAATATGGCCGCTGACGGAGTATTAATAATGCCTACAGGGTCAAAAGTAACAGGAGGAAACGGAGGTTCTAAATTTAACATTGGTTCTGCCGAAATATATAGAGGAAATGGACCCGATTTGAATGGGCCTCAGGTTTGTGGGAGCGCTGGTTGTGATGGAACAGATCCCCCTAATTTTTTACCAGTTGACTTAACATCTTTCATTGTAAAAATGATGGATGATAAAGCTCACTTGGAGTGGAAAACTGAATCGGAGTTGAATAACAGCCATTTCATCGTTGAGCGATATATGGAAAATGCTGAATGGGTTGCAATAGGTCAAATTATGGGTAACGGCACTACTAATGAAATGCATTTTTATGAGTATGATGATTATAATGTAAACCCT
>ENA-UOXV01005097-UOXV01005097.1-marine-metagenome-genome-assembly--contig:-NODE-5097-length-14680-cov-4.615316_pt1 | contig 14680 bp, 12 predicted proteins | sample MGYA00238165_ERZ766961 | MGnify/ENA primary metagenome ERZ766961 (study PRJEB28924, sample SAMN03173240) | marine metagenome | biome: Marine; feature: Water; material: Subsurface seawater | place: North... | reverse complement strand
CGCTCTTCCGATCTTAAAGCTACTAGCATAGCTCCCGTCAATGTTGCTAAGTCAATCATAAATTTTGGCTTAAACCGTTGATTAGTATACCAAAGTGCATCAGCTAAGACTAACCGTCCCTCCGCATCAGTATTTATTATCTCAATGGTCTGACCGCTCATTGAGGTAACGACATCCCCAGGTCTCTGTGCGTTCCCATCGGGCATGTTTTCTACTAGCCCAACCACTCCAACTACATTTGCTTTTGCATTACGACCGGCCAGAGCTTTCATAAGTCCGGAGACAACAGCAGCACCCCCCATATCCCATTTCATATCCTCCATTCCGGAAGCAGGTTTAAGTGAGATACCTCCAGTATCAAAACAAACCCCTTTACCAACAAAGGCTATTGGCTTCTCTCCTCTTTTCCCTCCATTCCAACGCATTACAACCAGCTTACTTTCGCGGGAGGAACCGTAACCAACGCCTAACAGTGCCCCCATACCCAACTTAGTCATCTCTTTTTCACCAAGAATCTCAACTTTTACACCATCTCGTTTTAAAGCCGCCAATCGTTTGGCAAAACTGGCTGGGAATAATACATTAGGAGGCTCAGCGACTAAATCACGAGCAAAGAAAACGCCATCGGCGACAGCATTCAGTTCCTGAAAATGTTTGGCCGCTTTTAAATGCTTATCAACTGATATTTTCATACTTAATAGAGTGGGCCTCTGATCTGATTTTAGTTTTGTTTTGTATTTGTCAAATTTGTAGGATCTCAATAATGCGCCATACCCGAGGTGAGCAGCCCTTTGTTCGATATCTTCTCTGGAATTTGAGTGCTGCTCAAAAATGACTGTCACTATTTTTTCACCAGAATGTGATAATAAAGCTGTTATTTTACCACCGGCATCCTCACACCATTTGGCATCTACGGTTGCTCCATTACCGAGGCCATAGAGTACGATTCGCCCTTGGGGACTAAACAACATTAAGCTTTGGTGAGCCTCTCCAGTAAATTGGCTGCCTTTCATAGCCGAAACCAGTAATCCCCCTAGTTTGTCGTTCAAGTCTTTACCGAATGGCAATAATTGCCTTTTATCCAACACACCAAGGACCAAAGCCCCTGTCTTAGCCAACATTAGTTTATTAAACCCAATTTGCATTTATGCTCTCCTAATGAAACAACACAATAAACCCGTAAACACAGCAGAAGTTTATGTCAATCTACTCTACTCTTAATCTATCTTATTGCTATAAGTATGACAAAAAAGGGATACTGTAAGTGGTAAGGTAAAATATCCTGATCAGAAAAAGGCAACCCGTGCGAATTAATGCATATATTCTCCGTCAATTAACAATAGCCTTCGTAATCGCAGTGTTATCTTTAACCTGCGTTGTCTGGCTAAGCCAGTCGCTACGATTTATCGACATGATTGTAAACCGAGGATTACCATTATCCGCGTTTGTTTATTTAACAGTTTTACTTTTACCATCGTGGTTGTCGATAGTAATGCCTATAGCTGGCTTTGCCAGTGTATTGTTTACCTACAATCGAATGCTAAATGACAGGGAAATTATAGTACTAATTTCATCGGGACTGAGTCCTGGATACATAGCACGTCCAGCGATGTTAATTGCAAGTTTAATAATGGCGTCTTGCTTTCTGATGACTCTATATATGATCCCAATGTCGTATAGGACGTTCAAAGAATTACAATTTCAGATCCGACATAATTATACTGATGTCTTGTTGCGGGAGGGTGTTTTTAATAATATCGCAAAGGACATTACGGTCTTTGTTCGAAAACGAAATGACCAAGGAGAGCTAGTTGGTATTATTGTGAACGACGATAGAAACCCAAATCAAAAAATCACCCTCATGGCTCAAACGGGCGCATTGATTGTGAGCGATAGAGGCCCAAAGGTTTTTATGAAAAAAGGTAATCGTCAGGCCCGTAATAATAAAACCGGACAAATAGGTCTTTTATACTTTGATCGTTACACGGTTGATCTTGGTGATATTAAATCAATTGCACAAAGATCATCGAGAGATCAAAACGAATTAAACTTAAATGAACTTTTAAACCCAGGAGAGGAGATAACAAATCCTAAAAAAGCTAAACGGTATATCGCAGAGGGACACTACAGGTTGACGTCACCTATACTCGCACTGTCTTTACCGTTAATTGGATTAGCTATTCTATTACGAGGGGAGTTCTCACGACGTGGCCAAAACTGGCGCATAATATCTGCCGTGTCTGTTGCTACGTTAATAGAGTGCGTAGGATTAGGGAGTAAGTTTTTTGCTGCAAAAGAACTTTTGTTTATACCTATTATGTATCTCTCAGTAATTTTACCCGTATTTTTAGCATTTTTTTTATTAATATCACATCAAATAAAGAGACCTAAGGTAGGCAATGTATAACTATATTCTGAGTTCTCTTACTTAGCTAAATAAAGGAATAACTTCTTTGAGACTTTCCACGACTCTATCAGTATATTTTGGCAAGCAATTTTTCCTCAATGTAGCCGGTATGTTCCTTGCTATCATGGCTGTTGTATTTTTATTGGATATGATTGAACTTTTTCGGCGATCTGCAAATAAAGATAATGTACCTATTAGTTTAATAATAGAAATGGCAGCCCTGAAAGCACCAAATATTGCACAGAAAATTTTTCCGTTTTCTGTTCTATTTGGTAGCATGTTATTCTTTATTAGAGTGGTTCGAAATCATGAATATGTAGCAGCGAAAACTGCTGGCGTTTCAATATGGCAGTTCCTGTTGCCGGCATTATTGGTGGTTTTGTTTCTAGGCTTTTTTTTGATTAGCATTTTTAATCCAATTGCCTCAGCGATGACTGCAAAATATGAAACTATTGAGAACACTACGTTACGCAATAAAGGGAATGCTCTAAGCATGTCTTCCGGGGGATTGTGGATCCGGGAAAAGACGGAAACGGGCCATTCTGTCCTTCATACTCGGGATATTTCGGAAAATGGTGATATATTCTCAAAAGTTACTATCTTCTTATTTGATAATGAAGATGATTTTCATTCACGCATCGATGCAGAAACGGCAAAACTGGTACCCGAGAACTGGAAACTTCAAAACTCTATATTAACATCTAAAGCCGGTATTCCTGTTAAGAAACAAATATTCAAGCTACCAACCCAGTTTACCTCAAGTAATATCCAAGATAGTTTCGCATCTCCGGCAACCTTATCATTTTGGGATTTACCTCATTTTATAACTTTACTTGAAGAAGCAGGCTTTACCGCTGTTAGACATAGATTGCATTGGCATTCACTTTTGGCATCCCCACTACTTTTGTGTGCTATGGTGTTAATCGCCGCCAATTTTTCTCTACGACTGGGGCGGACAAGTGGAAATCTCAAATGGTTATTAACTGGTTTGTTCTTTGGCTTTTTTCTGTACTTTATGACAGATCTAGTTTTTGCACTTGGCCTATCTTCAAGAATACCTGAAATCTTAGCAGCCTGGACGCCAGCGACAGTCACCGTTTTATTGGGTACGGCGAGCTTATTACATTTAGAAGATGGTTAATAATGACTAAACTTAACCATAAAAAATTTCTGTCTTTAATTAGTCTTTTGTTAACTATTTTTCTGTCTTTAATAACAAACTGGGCAAATGCCTTGTCAATTGACAACGATGTTCGCCCCAATTCAGTTCTTTTACAGGCAGACGAGATTAATCACACAGAGACAACTAATATTATCAACGCGCTAGGTAATGTAGAACTATCGCTTGATAACCGCGTACTTTTAGCAGATCAAATTTCCTTCAATCAAAAAACAGGTCAAGTAATAGCAAGTAACAATGTTATACTTCTAGAAGAAAATGGTGATGTTTTATTTTCGGACTCAATTGAACTTAGTAATGAATTTAAACGCGGATTCATAAAAAACCTGAAGCTAAGGATGAAAGATGGATCACGTCTAGCTGCTAATAGTGCTGAATTCATAAAAGACGAAAGAAAGATAATGCATGAGGTAACGTTCTCACCTTGTTTACCTTGTGAAAAAAACCCACAAAGCCCGCTAATTTGGCAAATCAAGGCCGACAAAGTAATTCATAATGAAAAAACAGAAAATATGGAATACCAAGACGCGACCTTTGAATTTTTTGACATACCAATCTTTTTCACACCATATTTCATCCATCCAGACCCTACAGTCGAACGTAGGTCAGGATTGTTACCACCAACCCAAGGCTACTCTGAGTCAAAAGGTTTCATATACGGGCAGCCATATTTTCTAACTTTGGGTTCTTCCAAGGACTTAGAAATCAAACCAACAATATACACACGAGATGGCGTTACTCTTCAGTCCCGATATCGGCACGCATTTTTTGATGGATTAATCGACTCGAATTTTACATTAGGTGTACTCAGCGATACTGATGGTATGCCCGCCTCGGACAACGTAGGTGTTGACGGAAGTATATCAATAAAGAGTAACTTTTCGCTTAACGAAACGTGGAGAGCAAAGGTTGATATTGAGCAAGCGAGTGACAAAACTTACTACCGAAAATATATTTCTGACGATAAAGAAATCCTAAGGTCTCATCTTTTGCTGGAAGGGTTCAGGGATAGAAATTATTTGGCGATTGAAGGCTATAAATTTCAGGGTTTGAGATCAACCGACGCGAGAGATGGTCAGCCAATAGTTTCCCCTGCAATATCTTATAGTTTTTCCGGGGACCCCGGACCTCATGGAGAGACATTCAAATTCGATGTGAATTTTGATTCAATTTTCCACCAGCAGCTAACTGACAGCCGGAATCTTTCAATATTAGCCGGATGGCAAATTCCATACTATAGTCCGAGTGGCGAAATATATAGTCTCACCACTTCACTGCAATCAAACTTATATTTTACCAGCAAAGGAGTGAATACCTCTTTGCCATTAACTTCAAATCAAAACGAAATAGCCACAAGGGTTTTCCCACAACTAGCCCTTAACTGGAGATACCCATTTTTCAGAAAAACTAAAAACAGTCTTCAGTTTTTTGAACCAATAGTTAATTTAGTTATTGCCCCTAATGCCATGACAACATCCACGATACCTATGGAAGACAGCCAAGGATTCGAGTTTGATGACACCAATATTTTCAGAATTAATCGATACACTGGTTCCGAAAGAATAACGGAAGGGTCCAGAATCGATTATGGAATAAATGGCTCAATATTAAACAACACTTCCTTGACCTCCGAAATATTCATAGGCCAAGGTTATCGCTTTGGTGAGACAAATAGTTTTGCCCTTAAATCAGGATTAGAAGACAATCTAACTGATATTGTTGGGAGAGTTTTTCTCTCACCAAGCGATTGGTTAAACTTAAATTACCGATTTCGTCTCGATAAAGATAACTTGACGCCGAGAAGGAGTGAGTTTGGCGTAGCTATAAGAGATAGTGGTTATAATGTTTCAGTCGACTACGTCTTATTAGATGAGTATATCTCAACGGAAACGTTCGATAGTCGGGAACAAGTCTCCTTAGAAATAAATACGCAATTAGACGAGCAATGGTTGAGTTCCTTCTCCTTAACACAAGATTTAACAAATAGTTCGAACGGGACAAGAAAGGCAGCTCTAAACCTGACATATTCTGATGAGTGTTTCACTTTGGGTTTGGGCTATGAACGTAAAGATTTTAGCCTTGATGGAATTGAGTCAGATAACCAAGTTTTTCTTATCATCAATCTCAAAAAACTTGGTTCAATATAAATACCGGAATAAAAAATGTTAAATTATAGACAAAAAAATAAAACTCTAGTTTATGTAAGCATAAATTATCCACACTACCGTCCAAAGTTATGGGTTCCATCAATATGACAAAGAAAATATCACAATATCCTGTACAGACTAGTTTTATCATAATTTTTTATATATTTTATGCCCTAATGCAGCCAGCCCAATCTCAGGAAAATGGTAAGCTGAAAATAGCCGCCATAGTAAATGATAAAGTTATATCGATCCTGGACCTTAATAAAAGATTACACCTAATAACAGTTCTTTCGCCCGCACAAATAAAGGGGAAAATTGATAAACAATTAGCAAGACAAATCCTCAATCAATTAATTGACGAGGAATTAGAAAAACAAGAAATAGAACGTCTAAAAATTAAAATTGGAGAGAATGAATTAAGTAATGCAAAACGACTTATGGAACAGCGTTTTAAATTAAAATTAAACACTTTAGATGAGTTTATTAAAGAAAGAAAAATAGATAAAAACGACGTTATTTCCCAGATAAAAACATCCCTAGGGTGGACCAAAGTAATCCAACGTAAATATAATAACTACTTGAAAATCGCTGATGAAGAAATTGATGAAGTCATTAATAAACTGATTGAGAATATAGGAAAAACACAATACCGAATTTCAGAGATTTTTCTTCCCATAGATGAAGAAAACAACGAGAGTGATACTCGTCATCTTATAAGTAAACTTTATGAGAGTATAAAGGCGGACGGTAACTTTAGAAAAATTGCCAGGGATTTTTCCGCTACTGCAAGTGCGGCAAATAGCGGTCAAGCCGGTTGGGTTGTTAAGGGCCAACTTTTACGCGAGTTAGATGTTCCGATGAGAAAACTAAAAAAAGGCGCAATCACACCTCCCATCCAGACTGTTTCCGGTTTTCATATTATAAAACTTGAAGATAAAAGGGTATTTGAAAAATTCAATACTATGAGCATCAAAGTAAATCTCATACAAACATTGATACCTATACTGCAAACAGAAAATTATAAAAATTATTCGCAACAAGTCCGCCAAATAAATAGAGATATCGCAAGTGTTAATACGTGTGAAGAGATGATAAAACTCTCCAAAACTAATAAGTCTTTTTTAACTAATAGTTTAGGAAACTTTTTTGTTCAGGAGTTATCGCCATATCTTAAGTCTATAGCTATTTCCTCGAAACTGGGGGTCCCTAATAAACCTCAAAAACTCAAAGATCAAATTTCTATAATAACGGTGTGCCGGCGAACGCAACCTAAGAGTAATATACCCACCCGGATATCTGTGGAACGTAAGCTTCAAGGGAAAAAAATCGAAACCATGGCTAGGAAATATCTCCGGGACCTCCGACGTAATGCTTTTTTAGAAAACCGATTGTAAAACCTCTATCATTTTGTAATTGCAGAAATATGGGTAAATAAATGCGTAATATGCCATTAGTCGTGACCCCGGGGGAACCTTCAGGAGTAGGAGCCGAAATCACATTGAAAGCGTGGAAGAGCGGTGGGACCGGCTTATTCTTTTTGCTTGATGATCCAAACCGGGTAGCTGAAAGAGCCAAACTGGCAGGTCTAAATATTCCATTAAGGACCATTAACTGCCCTTCGGAGACAAAAGAATGCTTTCCTCATGCACTACCTATCTTACCCCACTACTTCCCTACTGAGTGTGCCCCTGGAAAACCCTCGGTCAGTAATGCTCCTTCAATAATTAAAGCCATAGATATCGCAGTTGACTTTATAGACCGAGGCTTTGCATGCGGAATCGTTACTAATCCGATACAAAAATACACGTTAAGAGAATCGGGTTTTAAGTATGCTGGCCACACAGAGTATCTGGCTAATTTGGCTGGTGCAGAAACAATACCAGTAATGTTACTAGTCTCTTCACGACTTCGTGTTGTGCCGGTAACAATTCACGAACCAATTAATAGAATTGCAAATTTGGTAAGCACTGATCTTATTGTTAAGGTTTGTTTAATCGTAGCCAATTCCTTAAAAAAGGATTTTGGTATACAGAGCCCAAAAATATGGATAGCCGGTTTAAATCCACACGCGGGTGAGAATGGTGCGATAGGTTTAGAGGAAAAAACGAGTATAACTCCAGCCGTTAAAATTCTTCAGAAACAGGGACTTAATGTCTCTGGCCCATACCCTGCCGATAGTATGTTTCACAAATCCGCGCGTGATAATTATGACGTAGCTATTTGTATGTACCATGATCAAGCATTAATCCCCCTAAAAACACTAGATTTTTGGGGAGGAGTGAATATGACCGCCGGATTACCTTTTGTCAGAACATCACCAGACCATGGTACAGCATTGGACCTAGCTGGCACAGGGAAAGCAAACCCTGAAAGCCTTATAAATGCGATTTGTCTAGCACACGAAATATCTACCTCAAGACAACAATTTACTTGAGGTAATACTTTTTATGATAGATTTAAAGTCGAAGATAATGAACTTACCTTCCTTGGGAACAATTGCAACGACCCACAATTTGACACCTTATCGAGCGTTGGGACAAAATTTTCTATTCGATCTGAATTTGACAAGAAAAATAGCTAAAGCAGCCAATTTTTCATCTAACGAGACAATTATAGAAATTGGCCCAGGCCCTGGGGGACTGACACGCTCGCTTCTTTTAGAAGGCGCCGATAATATAATTGCGATAGAAAAAGATACCAGGGCCATAAGTGCGTTAACGGAACTAGTGACAATAGCCAGCGGGAAATTAATTTTATTAAACGAGGATGCTTTAAAAGTCTCTATAAGCATTATGGGCTCCTCGCCACGACGCATCATAGCAAATTTGCCATATAATATCGCTACCAAACTTATAATTAACTGGCTTAGAACACCAACCGCTTTTCAAAGTATAACCGTAATGGTCCAAAAGGAAGTTGCGCAGAGAATTTGTGCAGAGCCAAAAACTCCAGAATACGGAAGATTATCGATAATTACGCAATGGTTAGCGCAGCCACGAATTCTTTTTGACGTCCCGCCTGGCGCTTTCTATCCAATTCCAAAAGTTACATCTACTTTGATTGAAATCATACCACGGCCCGAACCCCTATTTTTAGCGGACCGTAAAACGCTCGAAATAATCACAGCCTTTGCGTTCGGCCAGCGCCGAAAAATGCTGAGAAGCAGTTTAAAAAAAATAGGTGGGGAATACTTACTAAGCGCAACAAATATTGACCCAACCAAACGACCAGAAGAATTGTCGATAGAAGACTTTTGCCAACTAGCTCGAGTCTACGCTACAATAAACTAGTTAACTTCCTTCGCGCAATCTTTTAATAAAATCAGTCAAACCTATTTGCCTCTGCCGCTTTAATCTTTCCGATGTTAATATTGATCTTACGTTCCGCACACTCTCCTTTAAAACAGTATTAACGACTATGTAATCGTACTCTGGGTAATGACTTATTTCATCCATCGCTTTAGCCATTCGATTATCTACGACAGAAACGGAATCCTGGGCACGTGTCCTAAGCCTTCTCTCCAAGTCCCGTGTCGATGGCGGCAGAATAAAAACGCGAATTAAATCAGAGCCAACATGTTCCGCTAACTGCTGAGTTCCCTGCCAATCAATATCGAATAGTACATCTTTTCCTAACGCTAATGCCTTCTCTACTGGATAACGGGGAGTACCGTAATAGTAGTCAAAAACTTTCGCGTACTCTAAGAGTTTTCCATCATCAATCATTTCTCTAAAAGTATTTGGTTGGATAAATTCATAGTCAACTCCATGCACCTCACCAGGTCTCCGTGGCCGAGTAGTTGCAGATATTGACATTTGTAAATTTTCATCAAGTGCTAATAATTCCCGCGCTATGCTCGTTTTTCCTGCTCCAGACGGAGAAGATAAAACCAACATCAAACCACGGCGTTTTATCGACGCTAAAGTCATAATTATTCCCTATTGAATATTTTGGATTTGTTCGCGAAACTTTTCGATACCAACCTTAAGATCAATACCAATCGCCGTTAACCGTAAATGATTACTTTTAGAGCATAACGTATTAGCCTCCCTGTTGAGCTCCTGACAGATAAAATCCAATCGCCTTCCCACAGGAATATTCAAATTTAAGAGTTCTTTGCAAGTCTCTAAATGTAGTGCCAATCGATCTATTTCTTCGGCAACATCCAATTTCGTTATAATTATAGCTACCTCCTGAGCTAAACGGTCTTCTGATATCGTTAAATCAGCCTCAAAAATTGAGTTTATTTGATTTTTTAAATAGTCAGGAGATTTAAGTTTGTTAGCGTTTGATAAAATTCGTGCTTCTATACATAGTTCGCTTAATTCTTTACGTTGTTCTTCCAAAATTATAAATAATTTTCTACCTTCTGCGCAACGCATTTCGGTAAGTCTTTCCAGTGTGTCTTTAAAGTCATCAATGATAGCCGCATTTATTAACTCATTGTCAGCACTACTTAATTCCTCAGTTTTCTCAACCTCTACCACACCAGGCACCATTAACAACTTATCTAAAGTTAGTTCCGGTCCATCTACAATTCCTTCTATTTTCAACCTTTCGTATATTTTTTGTATTTGTCGCAAAAACGATTCATTAACCATAAATCTTTTTTCCGACGGCATAGATTTTTTTTCTAAACTAACCGTAATTGTGCCTCTTTTGACACTAGTTATTAGAGTTTTTTTTAAGGAAGGTTCCAAGAATTCCCGACCAGACGGCAATCTGAAACGAAGATCAAAGCCTTTACTGTTAACACTACGTATTTCCAAACCCCATCGCCAAGTTTTTCCTGGTGTATCCAGCGTCACTCCCCCCTCAGAAGCAGCATATCCGGTCATACTTTCTAATGTCATTGGAGTCTTCTATTCGTTATATCATTCTTGTTAGAGTTCACTATATCCGGTGCTCAGTTTCACAACAAGTCAACGAACAAACTAAAAAACTTTTTCACTCTGGTCGTTGAATGGGAAAGTCTTAGTATACGATGCTTGGCATTACTTAGCTTTTTTATCATTTGTGACGCTTGGTTTGTAAAAGTTAACATCCGGTCCTTTAATTCAAAGAGCATATCCAATGGGTTGCAGCAACTATGGGCATCAATTCTTGCAGAGTTTTGTTATAAAATATAAATTTTATTAATTCATCTCAACTTTTGGCGCATTAACCTCCACTTCCGAACATTTTTGTTATGTTCTACGAGAGTTTTCGAAAAAGAATGAAATCCAGAACCCTTCGCTACAAAATAAAAAAAATCTGTTCTCGCTGGATTTAAAGCAGCCTGAATACTGGCGGCCCCGGGGTTGCATATTGGGGTCTTAGGAAGGCCTCTCATTACATAAGTATTGTGCGGGGTTTCTCTCTTGAGGTCCGCTCGAGTAATCGGGCGAGATAAATTACTCCGCGATATGCCATAAGTAACCGTTGGATCAGATTGTAATCGCATTTTTTTTGAAAGACGGTTGGTAAAAACACTTGCAATTAAAAATCGCTCTTCTCTTTTTGCCGTCTCTTTTTCTATAATTGACGCAAGCGTTACTGCGTCATAGACATTCTTGAGTGGAATAGTGTGATCACGTTTACTCCAAGCCTCTCTTAAGATTAATTCCATTTTTTTTTGCATTCTGGCCAAAATAGTGGCCCGCGTATCTCCAAATGAGTAATTATAAGTTTCTGGAAACAAACTTCCTTCCTTTGGTATTGTTGTTATAATACCCGAAAGGGTTTTTTCATTCTCCAATAACCTCACAATTTGCGATGATGTTAATCCTTCTGGGATAGTTACCTGTCTAATCTGTGTGCGTCCCGCACTCAATAACTCCAGAATTTTGGAAGGCGGCACTCTCGCAGGAAAAGCATATTCACCTGCCTTTAGTTGAGTTGATATCCCTAAATATTTAGCGCCAAAAATTAATATATATTGGTTTTTTATAATACCATTTTTTTCCAAATACTTTGCGATGTCACTTAAACCGAAACCTTTTGGTATGATTACCAGACGGTCATTCTCCATTTCTCCCGAATGATAAAATGCAGAATAGGCAAAATACACAAGAAAAGAGAATGGTATACTGAAAACAACCACACCAAAGACTAATGTCCTAATTGATTTACGCATTTTCACTCGAATTATATTTTGGAGAAAACAAGCGATGCATTGGTTCCACCGAAACCAAAAGAATTAGAAAGTACGGAATTAATAATTTTTTCCTGAGCCACATGAGGGACAAGATTTATTTTCTCCGCCCCCTCGGAAGGTGAATGCAAATTGAGTGTAGGTGGAGCTACGCCATCCCGCATTGCAAGTATAGAAAAAATAGCCTCCACACTTCCCGCTGCACCAAGAAGATGACCAATAGACGATTTAGTAGATGACATTGCCATAGTTCTTGAATGATCACCAAAAAGACGGGTCACTGCACCTAATTCAATCATATCTCCCAACGGCGTAGACGTACCATGCGCGTTCACATAATCAATATCTTCTGGGCTTAGTTTTGCGCGCTTCAAAGCATTCTTCATCGATCTGAATGCGCCATCGCCATCATCTGCAGGAGCCGTTATATGATGTGCATCGCCAGATAATCCATACCCGACAATCTCAGCGTAGATATTCGCACCCCGTTTTTTTGCATGTTCGTATTCTTCAACTACTACAACCCCTGCTCCTTCTCCCATGACAAACCCGTCCCTGTCTTTATCCCAAGGCCTAGAAGCAGCTTTCGGGGTATCATTAAAACCGGTGGATAGAGCTCGAGCTGCTGAAAATCCCGCGAACCCAAGTCTATTCACGGCTGCCTCAGCTCCACCTGCTACCATCACGTCAGCGTCGTCTAACATTATCAGTCTAGCGGCATCGCCAATGGCATGTGCGCCAGTTGAACAAGCAGTAACAACGGCGTGGTTAGGTCCTTTGAAGCCGAATCTAATTGAAACTTGTCCTGACACTAAATTAATTAAGGCTGCAGGAATAAAAAATGGTGATATGCGTCTTGGCCCAGCTTCTTTTAGCTTTAAACTATTATCGTGGATTTGTTGCAGTCCACCGATCCCAGAACCAATTATCACACCAGTTCTATTTTGCGCTTCTGGAGTGTTAGGCACCCAACCTGAATCCGCAACTGCCTGAGCCGCGGCAACCATACCCAAAAGAATAAATCGGTCGATTTTTCGTTGCTCTTTCGGCTCAACCCAATCATCAGCTGAGAACAAACCGTCACTGGTAGCGCCCTCTGGAATTGTTCCAGCAATCTTTGATGGTAAATCTTGCACATCAAATTGCGTAACGCGGTCAATACCCGAATCGCTATTAACGAGACGGCCCCAAGTCACACTTGCACTTGCTCCAAGCGGAGTAACAAGACCTACACCTGTAATAACAGCACGTCTCATATCAAATCACCTAAAATTAATTGTCTAAGTTGAAGTCACAATTAATTTTACAATAAAAGCGTCTATGACGCTCCTTCTATAAATGTTATCGCATCTTTCACAGTAACAATCTTCTCCGCAGCATCGTCTGGAATTTCAACACCAAATTCTTCCTCAAACGCCATAACTAATTCAACGTTATCTAGGCTGTCAGCACCTAAATCATCGATAAAACTAGCAGTATCTGTAACTTTTTCTGCCTCTACACCTAAATGCTCAACAACAATAGCCTTAACTTTTTCTGCAACGTCACTCATCACAATGTCCTCGATATTAACCAAAAAATTACCATTTGTAGATCCGCATGGATCTTACTGTATTTCAAACAACCTTAGAATTACTATATTACCCTAGTCGATTGACTAAAGTGAAGCGGAGATAACACACTTAAAAGATTTATGCCAGCTTCCTGATAAAAAGTATATTTTCTAAGGAAGTTTATCACCATAAAAATATGCACGTACTCATAACATCGCCATTCCGCCGTTAACGTGCAGTGTCAAACCGGTTACGTAAGCTGCTTCTTCAGAAGCTAGATATACAACTGAAGCAGCTATTTCCTGAGGCTTGCCAAGTCTACCGGTGGGTATATTTAGTAGCAACCTAGCCGATTGATCATCACTCAAATTACTTGTCATGGCCGTTTCAATCATTCCCGGAGAGACAACGTTAACAGTAATCCCTCTAGTTGCTACTTCTTGGGCTAAAGCTTTTGAGAAACCAACCATACCTGCTTTTGCAGCAGCGTAATTTGTCTGCCCTGGATTTCCCGTTGTCCCCACTACAGAGGAAATCCCAATAATTCTTCCCCACCGGCGCTTCATCATACCTCGCAGAAGCCCTTGTGTAATCTTATAGCCAGCAGATAAATTTACATCTAATACTTTTTGCCAATCTTCATCCTTCATCCGAACTAAAAGATTATCGTGGACAATACCGGCATTATTCACAACAATATCAACACCTCCGGCACTAACTAACTCTGCCTTCTGTACCAGGGATTCGATAGATTTAGGGTCTTTCAAGTCAGCGGCGATAACGTGGGTCCTAATCGCTAGTTGATCCGCAAGATCCGTCAAAACGCCTTCCCGAGTTCCGGATAAAATAACCTCAGCTCCTTGGCTATGCAAAGCCTTCGCAATAGCACTCCCAATTCCCCCTGACGCCCCTGTGACGAGAGCTGTTTTCCCAGTAAGTTTGAACATCTTTAATCCCTAGCAATCAATTTGTGTTAAAAACTTTATAACACTGTCAGTATCTCCCAAAGACAATGTTGTGAAATTTTTATCTATTCTTTTATTTAGGCCCGTCAAAACTTTTCCTGCTCCCACCTCAATAAATAGGGATATTTGCCGCTTCGACATCCAAATTATTGATTCCCGCCATCTTACTAGGCTTGTTACCTGCTTAACAAGTGAATCACAAATCTCCGACGGTTGCTCTATCATAGCTGAGGCAGAAACGTTTGTAACCAGAGGTACATCGGGCAGGTATATCTTAGTGGCCTCTAACGCACCT
>ENA-UOXV01005095-UOXV01005095.1-marine-metagenome-genome-assembly--contig:-NODE-5095-length-14681-cov-7.614864_pt1 | contig 14681 bp, 10 predicted proteins | sample MGYA00238165_ERZ766961 | MGnify/ENA primary metagenome ERZ766961 (study PRJEB28924, sample SAMN03173240) | marine metagenome | biome: Marine; feature: Water; material: Subsurface seawater | place: North... | reverse complement strand
ATATTACCTAATGATTTTGACATTTTTTCACCTGAGAAATTCACAAAGCCATTATGCATCCATACTTGAGCTGTCTGCTCACCATGAAAGCATGTCGATTGTGCTATTTCGTTTTCATGATGAGGAAAAATTAAGTCTATTCCGCCTCCATGAATATCAAAGTTTGATCCCAATATTTCATAGGACATAGCAGAACATTCCATATGCCATCCAGGTCTTCCCTTGCCCCATGGGCTCTCCCAAAAAGGCTCACTATCTTTAGATGGCTTCCATAGCACAAAGTCTTCTGGATTTTTTTTGTAATCAGCAATTTCAACTCTAGCCCCACTAATAATATCTTTTGGAGATAATCTAGATAATTTCCCGTAATCTTGAAATTTTTTACTTTCAAATAATACATGCTTGTTTGATTCATAAGCAAATCCCTTACTGATTAAGTCTGAGATCATCGTTACCATTTGATCAATATATTCTGTAGCAGAGGGTTCTTTTGTTGGCTCTAAAATATTAAGGGAGATGAGATCTTTGCGAAATGTTTTTTTATATTTTTTGACAAGTTCTTCTGCAGAGATATCCAATTCATTAGATGTATTTATGATTTTATCGTCAATATCTGTTATGTTTCTTACATACGTTACTTTATTTTCATCATAAATATCTTGAAGCAACCTAAAGAGGATATCAAAAATAACAATTGGCCTAAAATTTCCTATGTGAGGGTTATTATATAAAGTAGGTCCGCATACATACATGCGGATATTATTTGCATCAACCGGTGTGAAGATTTCTTTTTCCTTACTAAGTGTATTGTAAAGCTTAAGAGACATTTGCTTTTTCTAGTAAAGCCTGAATACCAAAAAAATTAAATAGTTCTTTTACTGAGGGGCCATTGACATTTCCAGTTAATATTAACCTAGTATTCATAAAAATATCTTTTTTACTAAAATCCTTACTATGACTATTTATCATTGCGATATAATCGTCAAATTGTAATTTTGAATCAGACTCTGTAAATACTGTTTTAACCATAACACTAAAGTCCTCGTTAGCCTTCTTTTCATTTTTTTCACCTCTTATGATCATGATGAATAATTGAATATCTTCTAGTGTTTCAATATTATTTTTTATTAAGTTCCATTCAGGCTCAATCATCTTTAGATCAGATAATGAACTGAAATTTTGAATTAAGTCTTCCAGACTCATCGCTCTCAGCGCTATTTTTTGAAAATGATTAATTTTTTCTATGTCTAACTTAGGTAAGTTTTGTGACAATTTACTTAAGTCAAAATTCTCAAAGACACCCTCTTGTATTTCTTTAAAATTTATTTCGTGATTGAGTCCTATAGAGTGCAAGTAAGCGAGTAAACTTTCCTTTAAATAGTTTTTTTCTCTAAATTTTTTAATAGATATAGAGTCAAAATTTCTTTTACTTAATTTAGTTCCATCATCATTAAGCATCAAAGGATTGTGTCCAAATTGAGGAATAGACGCTCCTAAAGCTTCAAAGATTTCAATATGTATTGCTGTATTAGTTAAGTGGTCTTCACCTCTCACAATATCGGTTACATTCATATCTATATCATCTACTACGCTTGGAAAATGATATAAGAAACTACCATCAGCTCTTTTTAAAACAGGATCTGATTGAGAGGCTAAATTGACTTCCACATTCCCTTTAACTAAATCATTCCATTGGACTTTGTTTCTAGATAATTTAAAACGCCAATATGGTTGAAGGCCATTACTATAGAAATTTTCTATTTCTGTTTGAGTTAGATTTAATGCAGATCTATCATATACAGGAGCTTGACCAGATTTAGATTGTAATTTTTTTTTAATTTCTAACTCTTCATTAGTCTCAAAGCATGGATAAACCAATTTGAGTTTTAATAATGTATCAAAGTTTGTATTATACTTATCTATTCTCTGGCTTTGAAAATAACTTTCTTGATATTCCATTCCCAACCATTCTAAATCTGACTTAATGCCATCAATATAGATTTGCTCTGATCTTTCTCTATCCGTATCATCAAATCTTAAAATAAATTTTCCTTTTTGAGATTTCGCAAGAAGCCAATTTAAAAAACAAGATCTAATATTTCCTAGATGAAGATGCCCTGTTGGGCTAGGAGCAAATCTGGTAGTAATCATTTTAATTTTTTGAGTAAATACTCTCTACTGACTTTTACTCTTTTTTCATTACCATATTTAATAATATCAGCTGTAGCATAAGTCTCTGACCACTTTTCAGGTAAAAAACTTCCCGTTCCAACTATATCAATAGGTGACTCAGCCAAAGACATAGCTTTACATTTATTATTTGTAAATCCACTTGATGCGATAATTCTTACCTTTTTATAACCTGCATCATCCAATTTACTTCTTAAATACCATAGAGCTGCAGCTGAAACTCCAGGTCCCACTAAATGTTTTAATTCTTCTTCTGATCTGTACTCGCTGATAGATTGAGGAGCATATTTTTCTAAAATATTATAAGACTTAGCTAAATCTAAACCTTCTATATATCTTCCACTTGGAGTATCTAGCCTGACCAAAACCTTACTCTTCACAGCCAAGTGATTATATTCCCTGCAAACACTTATGGAGTCTGATATTTCTTTTCCAAAATAATCAGGCAAGATAACAATATTTTCTTTAGGGAAAGTGGCGTGAAACATTCTTACAGACTCAATAGTTGAACCTGCATATCCCACTAAAGCATGAGGCATAGTTCCTAATCCACTATTTAAATTAAAATATTTAGAAGGTTCACTTACTGAAGTGCCTATAAAGCCTTTTGCTTTTTTCTTTTTGGCTGACTTTGAGCCTACTGAAGCAGCATAAGACATCATATTAGACATTTCCGTTCCTGCACAGTGTCTAGCTTCCATGGCAATAAAAGAGGACATAGGAAGGTCCACACACATTTGAAAGGCATTTGCAGCTGCGATACATGAAGGTCCTATTTTTTGTAAATAAAGGGTTTCCAAATCTACTAAGTTTTTCATTGATCCTCTAATATAGAGAATAGGCTCCCCTGCACCAAACCAATCTCCCTCTTTATATGGAGAATTAATAGTAATTTTAATTTTTCTCTTTTTGGCAACAAACTTAATCCAATCGATTGCCATTTTGATTGCTAGGATACCCGGTCTTCTCAGAAAGACTGCATAAGTCACATCTTTGTCACCAAATTTTGTGATGATCTTCTTTGTTTTTAGAAAATAATTATCTGTTTGTGAATTGATTTTTAGATAATCGTCTTTAAAAGCCATTTATTTTTTACTTGTAATGCCGCCTTTAGGAAATAAGTCAGCAAGTAAAAAACATAGTTCTAAAGATTGATTTACATTAAGTCTAGGGTCACAGAAAGTATGATAACGATCACCGAGATTTTCATCTTTAATATCTTCAGGACCACCAACACATTCTGTTACATTTAAACCTGTTAACTCTAAATGCACTCCACCTGGTATAGTCCCTTCAGAATGATTAATATCGAAAAAGCTTTTAATTTCCGCAAGGACATCTTTAGAGTTTCTTGTCTTATAGCCACTAGAGCTAGATACGGTATTGCCATGCATAGGGTCGCATATCCAAGTAATATTCTGACCAAGAGTTTTAATTTCTTTTAAAAGTTTAGGAAAAGAGTCAGAAATTTTATTTGCACCCATTCTAACAATAAGAGTTAATCTGCCCTCTTCATTATCAGGGTTTAAAATTTCAATATTTTTTTTTAACTGATCTATATCAGTAGATGGACCAACTTTTAAACCAATAGGGTTTTTGATCCCACTTAAATAATGTATGTGAGCTCCATCTGGGTCTCTGGTTCTATCGCCTACCCATAAAAAATGTGAACTAACATTATACCAATCACCTGTTGTGCTATCTATTCTTGTAAACGCCTGCTCATAAGGAAGGAGAAGAGACTCATGACTTGTGTAAAAATCTGTTTCTCTCAGCTCTCTTGTATTTTCTTCATTTATTCCACAAGCTTTCATAAAATTGATAGAGTCCTCAATTTTTTTTGAAATTTCTGAATATTTTTTCATTGCAGAGAAATTTTCTGCAAAGTCTAAATTCCATTTGCTTAACTGAGATAAGCTAGCAAAACCGCCTTGAGCAAAAGCACGCAAAAGATTAAGTGTTGAAGCAGAATGATTATAAGCTTTAATCATTCTCTCTGGATCAGGTTCCCTTGATTCTTTTGAAAATTCATATGAGTTAATAATATCACCTCTATAACTTGGAAGAGTCAGCCCGTCTTTTTCTTCCATATCGGCACTTCGAGGTTTAGCAAATTGACCAGCTATTCTGCCTAATTTTACAACAGGAGAATTTGTTGCATAAGTTAGAACAACAGACATTTGAAGCAGAAGCTTAAATGTATCTCTGATTGTATTTGGACTTAGTTCTTGAAAACTTTCCGCACAATCGCCACCTTGTAAATAGAAAGATTTGCCTTTTTGTACTTCACTAATCTTTTTTTTAAGGGATCTAGTTTCACCGGCAAAAATTAGTGGAGGATATTTGGAAAGCTCATTCAATACTGAGTCAAGCTTTGCTTTATCTTTATAAGTAGGCATTTGTTTTGCCTCAAATGACTTCCAACTATCTATGTTCCAGTTCATGAGGTCAGGATTATAGATTTTTAAATCAAAAATTAAAAGACTATTTAAGCTTTTTTAAAAAATTTAGAGATCTTAGGGACTTTAAATTTAGGAATCTTAGGTAATTCAGGTTTAAATTTGTTAAGATTAAACGCATCATATGCCAATTGCTTATCATCAGTATAGGCAGATGACTCAATTTCATTCTCTAAAAATGGATTTTTTAAATTATTATCAAACATTTCTAAAATAAGACCCGTTTTAGATAAAAGAATAGAAAATGTATTAAGTTTTAAAAGATCAAACGTATGCTGATTAATACTAAAGTCTTTATTAGATATGAAAATCTTATTACCATTAAAGTTCGAACTGTGATCAGCATTAAATGTTAAAAGATTTTTTTCAGAAGTTAGGAGATCTTTTAAAAGGTATTTTTTAGTATTTTTTGTAATTTTCAAATTTAATATTTTTGATCCAGTCAGGTAATTTAATTGATTTTGGTATTCAAAAACATCGGCAAATTTAAAGTTATCTCTAGATATAAGATAATTAATCTCTAAGACTTGTTTATAGAATTGCTGACTTCCTTCATAAGATTGAAAAAATTTCAGGAATTTTGGAGCAATGAAGCTGGGAATAAAATTAAGTAAGATAAGATTAATTTTTGTAATAAAATTAATCTGATTATTACTAATCACATACGTATCAGAACTCAGAGTATTTTCTTCAATAAGATCAGATAGTTGAATACTCGCACTAATAAAAGATGAATTATTAATTTCTACTATTTTCTTATTGTTTTTTGAGGTGCTAATCTCAATTTTTGAAGGAATTGAAATTGTCGCAATTTTAGAATTATTAATATTGTCTTTATCAAAAACTTTTTTGTATTTATTAAGTTCTTTTACATTATCACTGATAATAACTATTGAGCTAGGTGTAGGGAAAAATATATTCACCGAGTTAGAAAAAGAAATATTTCTTATAATTGTCCCTGTATATTTGTGATCAATTTTTTCTAAAAGCATGGAATAATACAATTTGTTATCTAATGAATTTATTTCAATTTCATTAGAAGAAATTTCAGATTTATTGGACAGCAATTCATCTCTAGAATGGATTTTTAAGCTAGATAGAATTAATGGCTCACGATAAAGGAGTTTATTTTTAGAAATTAACCCATAGCTATTCAATGGATACTTTGAGCTGAAGGTATTAATGCTATTTGATATAACATAAGAATTATTTTCAAGTTCATCTTGATTATATTCGGGCTCATAACCTAAAGGCATACATAAATCTTTTAAATAAGTGTTATTTGATTTTATCTTCATTTTTGTTTATTCCACTGTCACAGATTTTGCTAAATTTCTTGGTTGATCAATATCTGTACCTTCATTTAAAGCAAAATAATATGAAATTAGCTGAAGGGGAATAGTATAAATAAAAGGTGTGTCAATATAGTTTTCTTTAGGCATAATAATTTGTAGAAGATTTTTTTTTGATGATGATTTTTTACTGCTAAACACCACAACTTTTCCCCCTCGTGCAAGTATTTCTTCACAATTAGAAGAGGATTTTTCATATAATTTATTTTTAGGATTAAGGCATATGGAAAGTACATTCTTATCAATCAGAGCAATAGGGCCGTGTTTCATTTCCCCACCTGCAAAACCTTCGCTGTGCATATAAGAAATTTCTTTTAGCTTTAAAGAACCCTCAAGAGCGATAGGAAAAACGATGTTTCTTGCAATAAAATAACACGCTTTAGATGAGCTAAGTAGAGTAACAACCTTATCAATATAGGAAGAATTTTTTAGAATTTTGGTAATTTTAGCAGGAATATTTTTTAAGTCTTGCTTAAGTTGTATATATTCTTTTTTACTAATATTTTTTCTAATATTTCCAATTTCGATACAAAGATTTGCTAATGCTAATAATTGACAAGTAAACGCCTTCGTGGAGGCAACACCAATTTCTTTCATGGCAAAAGTGGGAAGAGTTATATTAGCTTCTCTTACCATGGTGCTTTCCAGAGAATTAGTCACCACGATCGTTGTATAACCTTTACTTTTGACATATTTTAAGGCCATTAAGGTATCCATTGTTTCTCCTGATTGAGATATAAAAACATAAATAGAATTTTTTTTTGTTGATATATTTTTATATCTTAATTCTGATGCATATTCGCAACTAACATCTATGTCTGTAAATTGTTCAAAATAATATTTTGCAACTAAGCATGCATGGTAAGCAGTTCCACAACCAACAAAAACGAAAGAGTCTAAATTATTGGTAAGATCTTTAAGTTTATTTCTAAAGTCTAAAAAATAATCTGCATCATAATATTTCTGAGTTTTTTTAATTACGTGAGGCTGTTCATGAATTTCTTTAATCATAAAATGCTTAAAGTCGCCTTTGCTGAATTCATTTACTACTTTAGCTTGATTTTCAAAAATGATTTTTTTTCCATTTAAATGAGAAATAGTATTTACAGAAACTTTTATAATATCACCATCTTGAAGATGGTAAATATTATTGACGTACTCTGTCAAAGCGGAAGGGTCAGAAGAAAAATAAATACCATCAGCATTTTTTCCAACTGACAAAGGACTTCCAGACTTTAATGAAAAAATTTCTTGAGTGTCCGAAAAATAAATTAAAAACGCATAATGCCCTTTAATAATAGAAACTAATTTTTGTATTAATTTATCATGATCTTTTATTTTTTTTGACAATTCATTTAAAACTAAAAATATTGTTTCTGTGTCTGACTCAATATTTTTTTTATAATTTTTTAAATATTTTAATTTCAGTTCACTGTAATTTTCTATAATTCCATTACATACCAAGGATATTTTTTGATTTGAAAAAGGATGAGCATTATTTTTCGAAACAATACCATGTGTAGCCCATCTTGTGTGACCTATGACAGAGTCAAATGCATTATATCCAGTTGAGGTGAGGGATTTTGAAAGTTGAGAAATTTTTCCAACTTCTGTTATAGTTTTGATGTTATTTTTAGCTAAAAATGACACTCCTGCAGAGTCATACCCTCTGTATTCCAATTTACTTAAAACATTTATAGCTTTAATCTTAAGATTGTCTGAGTTTATTATTCCTACGATTCCACACATGATGTTTAAATTTTAAAATGTTTTTGTTTAACTCTTGCAATAGCTAATGAATTTGATGGTACATTTTTTGTAATCACCGAACCAGCACCAACATAAGCCTTATTTGCTATCGTAACAGGAGCCACAATAGATGAATTTGAACCAATAAAACAATTATCACCAATTGTAGTCCTGAACTTTTTTTTACCATCATAATTACAAGTTATTGTCCCTGCACCAATGTTGGTATTTACCCCTATTTTACTATCTCCTACATAGCTCAAATGATTAACCTTCACACCCTTCTTTAAATTGGATTTTTTGATTTCAACAAAGTTACCAATTTTGACATCATCTTCCAATAATGTACCTGGTCTAATTCTTGCAAAAGGCCCAATGTTACAATCCTTTCCGATAATACAATCTTCTAAATAAGAAAACGATTTAATTAAACTTCCTTGCTTAATTTTAACATGATTTTTTATTACCACATTTGATTCAATATAAACATCTTTGTCTATAACGGCGTCATGGCTAATAAATGTAGTAAGTGGATTTTCAAATTGAACACCTTTGCTCATTAATGATTGAATAATGCTAGTTTGTAATTGATTTTGTAAATGCTGCATTTCTTCAATTGTATTCGCACCCATTATTTTTTCATAAGCATTTAATGAATAAGAAACTTTATATTTATGTTCTAAACCGATTTTAATTAAATCCGTTAGTAAGTATTCTTTTTTTTGAACATCTTTTTTAATTTTTTTAGAGAGCAATAAAGCTCTTTTTGATAAGAGGAAAATGCCTGTATTAATAGTTGAAATCTTTTTTTGCTCTATATTACAATTTTTCTCCTCAACAATCGCTTTAAGATTTTTATTTTCAATAATTAATCTTCCGTATCCAAATGGATTATCTAGATTTTGACCCAGCACGTTAATATCCAGTTTTTGGTTTTTAGTTTTTTTAATCAAAGCATCTATAGTTTTTTTATTAAAAATTGGAGTATCACCTAGACATATAAGGTAGTAATCAGCTTTGATGTTATTTTTTGACACAAACTGAGCAATGGCACCACCAGTTCCATTGATAGGACTTTGAATGGATATATTTTTATATCCAAGATTGATAAAGTTTTCTTTAAGAGCAGTATTAGTTATTATATGACAAGACTTAATCTCTTTATATTTATTTAATAAGCTAATATTGAAATCAATGAGTTTTTGACCTGATAGCTCATGAAAAACTTTTGGTTTAGAAGAGAGGTATCTCGTGCTATTACCGGCTGAAAGAATGATGGCAGAAATTTTCATAAAAATGTATAAATAACTTAGATTAAGTATCTTTTGATACTAAAAATATATCATAATATGTAAAGCCTTAATGCCAGAAATTATAAAAACAAAATTTAATACTCCCTTTTATGAGAAAATATCTGAAAAACTAAATAATGATCAATTGGTTATTCTTCCCACAGAGACAGTATATGGCCTAGCAGGTAATGGACTCTCTCTAAAAGCAATTAAGTCCATATATCAAATCAAAAATAGACCAATTAAGAAAAAGCTTATTCTTCATTGTAGTTCTATATCGATGGTTCAAAAATACTTTGAATTAGATCAAGATAATTTAAAAGTAGCTCAGAAATATTGGCCAGGCCCGCTAACATTAATTCTAAGAAAAAAAAGTAAATCTATACCCAATATTCTTACTCAAAAACATTACTGTGCTGTTAGGATACCTTCAAATAAATTTTTGCTAAATATTATTAAGACATTTGATAAACCATTGGTCATGCCTAGTGCAAATAAATTTAAACAATTAAGTCCTGTCACAGCAAAAATGGCATATCGAAATTTTGAAACATCAGATTTAACAATTATAGATGATGGAAAAAGTACAATCGGGATAGAATCGACAATGTTTAAAATTATTAATAAGAAAATTGAAGTCATAAGATATGGCTTAATTGATGTATTTGAAATAATGGGGATGCTAAATAACTTTGAATTAAAAAAAGTTAATAATGAGTATTTCCCTGGAACAAGTAAAAAGCACTACTCTCCAGTAAAAGAGTTGTACATAAATCAAAAAAAAATTAGAAAAAAAAGTGCATTTATAGGTTTTGGAAATATAAAAAAAAGTGAATTCAAAAATTTGAGTTCAAAAAAAAATTTAAAGGAAGCTGCTAGTAGACTCTACTACTATTTTTATCTAGCTGATAATAATGATAGTTTTGAGACTATCAGTGTTGCGCCCATTCCAAATAAGGGTATAGGGATTGCGATTAATGATCGGTTAGAGAGAGCTAGTAAGAAATAAATGTTAAAAGAAATAAAACATATTAATTTGCTAAAATTAAAAACTCATAATAACAACGGATCAACAATTGTTTTTCCAAAAAACACTCTTGAAGTGTCAGAGCTACTCAAATTATGCAACAAAAGAAAGATTGAAGTAGTCCCAATTGGCGGTAATACCAATCGGGTAAAAGGGACATTTCAAACAGATAAAACAAAATCTATCTTAATGTCCCTTAAACATATGAATAAAATTAAAAAAATAGATGAAGATAATCTCATAATGACTGTTGAGGCAGGAGTAACTCTGGAAAGAGTTCAAAAGAGGGCTCTGAGTAAAGCATATTTGTTTCCTGTTCATGTTGCCTCTCATAAAGAATGTAATATTGGGGGAAATATTTCAACTAATGTTGGAGGACTACAAGTTTTAAAATATGGCAATATTGAAAATAATATCAATGGACTAGAAATAGTCCTAATGGACGGCACAATAATCAATCAATTAAGTATTTTAAAAAAAGATAATTTTGGTCCTAAGATTTGGAAATTATTTTGTGGCTCAGAGGGGACTTACGGGATTATTACTCAAGCAAGTTTAAAGTTATTACCAAAAAAAAATTATACATATACATATTTAATAGAAATTTCAAAATTCACTACCCTCTTTAAACTATTTAAACAATTGAGATCGAAATATTTTGATCAATTAACATCTTATGAAGTCATTTTTCCTGAACCCGTTAGTATTTTGAATCAAAAATATACAAAAAAATTTAATATAATTGTGGAATTCAATTCAAATGAAAATAAAAATTTCAACAATGATTTTGAAAAGTTTAAAGTTATCAAATTTGAAAAAAATAAGATCCATTCTCAGATTTGGCCACTTCGTACAAAAGTAGTCACTCAACAAGTAGAAAATTCATACCTCTATAAATTTGATATATCATTACCTCTAAATAATTGGTCAATTTTTTTAAATGCAGTCGAAATATTTCATAAAGACAACGCATCATATGAGCCTTATTTCTTTGGGCATTTAGGAGATGGTAACTTACATTGCAATTATAAAATCAATAATTCAAATCAGAAAAAATATCAAAAATTAGAAAATTCTATATATCAACTAGTAATTAAATTAGGTGGAAGCATTGCTGCTGAACACGGTCTTGGTTACAGTAAAAATCATTTAATCAAAAAATATAAAAGCAGGGAGCATTTTGAGATTTTAAATAAAATAAAATCTTTATTTGATAAAGATAAATTACTTAATAGAAACAAACTAATAAAGTCCTAGCTTATCTCTTAACTTGTAATAACTCATTGCTAAAACTAAAAGTGGTGTATCTAAAATTCCTCCACCAGGAAATTTAGAATGTGTAATTTTTGAGAAAAGGTCAAAATTTGACGACTCACCATAAATAGTTTGCGCCAAAGTTTTGCCAACTAAAGTTGTCAAAGCCACGCCATGTCCAGAATAGCCTTGAGCAAAAATAATATTAGAATCAATTCTTCCAATATGCGGTAATCTATTTTGAGTAATAGCTACATGACCACTCCAAGTGGATATGGAATTATATTTCTCTAATCCTGGCATCACTTTTTTAATAATATTTTTTAAGGACTTTTCAATATCAATAGGATCGACATTTGAATAACTAACACCACCACCAAAAATTAGATTATTATGAGAATTTAATCTGAAATAATTCAAGACAAAAAACATATCTGAAATAGCTATAGGTTTTTCAAAAAACTTTTTTAAAATTTCATCCGGTAAAGCTTCTAGTGCCGTAACATATGTTTTAACTGGCATGATTTTAGGCCTTAGAATTTTACTTAAGTTTTCAATATAAGCATTACAACTTAAAATAAGATTGTTAGTAGTAATAATAATATTGTTTGAAGTTATAACTTTAACATTTTTATCAGATTTATAAGAGCTCACTTCCACATCTTCATAAATAGACAAATTTTTATTTTTAAGAGCTTCTTTGGTGAGTCCTAAGCAATAATTGAGAGGATGGATTTGAGAGCATTCGCTATCGTAAACTGCGGATTGATAGAAAGGAGATCTAAAATATTTATTTAAATTATTTTTATTTAAAAATTCTGAATTTTTATAATTGTATTTTTTTTCTAATTCTCTTTGATGTTTGAGAAGAGATTTTTCTTGTCGATCAGAAGCTGCCGTTAACAAAAAACCCTCAATTAAATCACAGTCAATATGGTGTTTTTTAATATTTCTCTTCACCTCTTTAACTGCATCTACTGAAAAATTCCACAAAATCTTCTCTTCATCTTGGGATATATTTTTTTGACCGTTAAATGTGTCAGAAGAATAACCATGTAACAGCTGCCCTCCGTTCCTACCTGAAGCCCCCCAACCAATTTTATTTTTCTCCAAAACTACAATTTTTAGTGATGGGTCAAGCTCGCTGAGGTAATATGCGGTTGAAATACCTGTTAATCCAGCACCCACTATACAAACATCACATTGTATAGATTCATTTAATTTGCTAGAATCAATCTCATATGATTTTGTACGTGTGTAATAATTATCTGAATAATTCATCTAATACATAAACTAACAAATTTATCTAAAATAGGAATAGATATGAAAAAATATATTGACTGGCTAAAAAAAAATAAAATAACTGAAGTTGAGTGCATGATACCTGATAATTCAGGCATACCACGTGGAAAAATTTTACCAACAAGTAAGTTTTTAAATGCGGTAAGTAATAATGGGCTGAGATTGCCACTTGGTCTTTTTAAAATGTCAGTTTCAAGAAGTGTTTCTTATTCTATTGATGATCAATTATTGAATCCAACAGATGGTGATTTTATTTTGAAACCAGACTTTACTACTCTCAGAAAAGTCCCATGGTACACAGAACCTACAGCTCAAATCATTTGTGATGCAGTTGATAGTAAAGGCGTAGAAATTGAAGTTTACTCAAGGGGTATTCTTAAAAGAGTTTTAAATCTCTATAAAAAAAAGGGATTACAACCAATTGTAGCGCCTGAAATTGAATTTTATCTTGTTAAAAAAAATAATGATCCTGATATTCCTCTTGAGTCGCCCGCAGGTCTGTCTGGAAGAGTTGAAAAAGGTAATCAATCTTATGGTATTGATGCAGTAAATGATTTTGATCACATTATTGAGGACTTGTATGACTACTGTGAAGCTCAAAACCTTGATGCTGAAACAATCAATCATGAAGAAGGTCCTGCACAAATGGAAATCAATTTTAAACATGGTGATCCTTTAGAGTTAGCTGATCAAGTTTTTTTATTCAAAAGAACATTAAGGCAAGCAGCTCTCAAGCATAATTTGTTTGCAACTTTTATGGCCAAACCAATGCAAAATGCACCTGGTAACTCAATGCATATTCATCAATCAATTTTAGATAAAAAAGGAAAATCAGTTTTTGCTGATGCCAATTTAAAACCATCTAAGATCTTTAATAATTATGTGGGTGGTTTGCAAAAGTTTACAAAGCTATTGATGCCTCTCATAGCACCCAATGTTAACTCGTATAAAAGATTGATGGGATACTTTGAAGAAGGAACACCATTTAACTTGAATTGGGGTTTCGAAAATCGGACTTGTGGTTTTAGAATTCCGAGCTACAGCGTGGCAAGTCAATTAAGAATTGAAAATCGCCTACCGGGATCTGATGTTAATCCTTACCTAGCTATAGCAGCTACACTGACTGCTGGATTACTTGGCATCAATCATAAAATAGAACCAACAGCTGAGACCAAAAAAAATGCTTATAACGTAAATTTATCCCTACCTGAAAGTATGACAATAGCACTAGATTTATTTTCCAGATCAAAAGAAATAAAAGAAATTTATGGAGACGTATTTGTAGAATTATTTCGAGCAATCAAGGAACTTGAAGTGGGCGAATATAATAAAATTGTTACTGCTTGGGAGAGAGAGTATCTTTTAATTAACGTCTGATTTGTTTCGGATCTTTATGTAGTATCCAACTGCAATAGAGACAATTACCAACATAATCACAGCAGAAAGAGCATTCACTTCAGGACTAAGTCCCAATCTCACTTTTGAAAAAACAACAATTGGTAGAGTATTAGCACCAGGCCCTGTAGTAAAACTTGCAACAACTAAGTCGTCAAGTGAGAGAGTAAAGGCTAAGAGCCAGCCGGATATGATGGAGGGTAAAATTACAGGAAGTGTAACCTTCCAAATTACACTATTGGGGACAGCCCCCAAATCTTGTGCAGCCTCTTCAATACTCTTGTTAAAACCAAATAGTCTTGCCTGAATTATGACTGCAACAAAAGCCACAGAAAATGTCATGTGAGAGATTAATACGGTCAATTGACCTTTTGAAGAAGGAAGTCCAAATAAATTATTTGATGAAATAAAAAATAAAAGAAGTGATAATCCTAAAATAATTTCAGGCATGACCAAAGGAGCCGTGCTAATAAAAATAAAAAAAGGTCGAAATGGAATTTTTGATATTCTTGCTAAGGAATAACCTGCCATTACTCCCAAAATTGTTGCAAAAGTTGCGGACATAGACGCAATTTTTAAACTGATATAAAATGACTCAAGAATTTGCTCATTTTTAAAAAGTTCTCCATACCATTTCAGTGAAAAACCTTTCCACACCATT
>ENA-UOXV01005094-UOXV01005094.1-marine-metagenome-genome-assembly--contig:-NODE-5094-length-14683-cov-6.490019_pt1 | contig 14683 bp, 17 predicted proteins | sample MGYA00238165_ERZ766961 | MGnify/ENA primary metagenome ERZ766961 (study PRJEB28924, sample SAMN03173240) | marine metagenome | biome: Marine; feature: Water; material: Subsurface seawater | place: North... | reverse complement strand
TAATCCAACACATAGTCCAACTACATCAATGCCTACTTTTAATCCAACACATAGTCCAACTACATCAATGCCTACTTTTAATCCAACACATAGTCCAACTACATCAATGCCGACTTTTAATCCAACTACATCAATGCCTACAAATAATCCAACACATAGTCCTACTACACCAACACCCACTATTAGTCCAACATATAGTCCGACATACAGTCCGACATACAGTTCAACATACAGCCCTACACTGAGTCCAAATATATTAATGGCTCAAAATATGAATACGAATAATGATTTTATAGATTTTTGGTTATTTATAATAATAATTATTTTAATTGTAATTATTTGTCTATGTATTTGTATTTGTAAAAAACGTCCTAAAAATAGAAATAAGATTGAACGTAAAATAATACCTATAAAAAAATCTGATATAGTAATGCAAAGAATAACTAATAACAATGAGCAATCTACTTATAATACTTTGTGTGTTCCTCCACCACCAGCAATAAATACGTATAATCATCTTAATAGAAATGTTCGGCCAGTATATCATACTCCATCGAGGCATCATGCAAATCAAACATATGAATCAAATATAAATAGATTATTAATAAATGAACTTTACAATAGAAAAGAATTTGAACCACAAATAAATAATAATAATGAAGAAAATTTATATGATATACCGAATTTACCGAATAGCATTGAATAAAATAAATATTTAAATTTGAATTAAATTTGTATATTATAATGAAATCAATCTACAATGATTGAAATTAACAAAATCTATATAATTAAACGCGAATACAATAGACATCTCTGTCATAAATCCAAAAATAGAAATGAAATAGATAATACCATTATGATAAATCAATTTATACACAAATTAATGAAATATGAGCCAAATATTATTTCAATTATTAAAAGTATAGTTGAAACGTACATGTATACATTAGAACAAGTCGCTACGGTTGATGATTTTGAAACATTACCGAAAGGACTAATATTATATAGTTTTAACTACGGGGTGGTTGGATTTCATGAAGGTTTTGCTCGTGAAGAAAATATTAGAGAATTAACAAATGAGGAACGCGAATATCAAAAAAAAAATCATTTTTGGAAATTGCCTCAACAATTTTATCAATCTTAAATAAATTTGAATAATTTAATATTAAATATTTTTTTAATAATTATGTTTCAAACAAAAAAAGAGAAAGTATCGAAAGAAGAATATAAATGTAAATTTTTAAGTGATGTTTGGGTGAAATGTATTTTTAAATATAATATAGATAAACGATGTGATATTATATATAATAAAATGGTTGATTGTGCTAAAAAATTAAGATAAATATTTTTTATAAAAATCGTCTTTAGTTATAATATTAATATTTAATTCATGGGCTTTTTGTGTTTTTTTATTATGTGTATCTGAGTTTTTAATTATAAGATACATTATATTTTTTGAAATAGTATTAACGACTATTCCATTATGTTTTTCAATGAAATCAATTATTATATGGTCTCTAAAATCCGTTAATACTATTTTTTTATTTAAAAATATACCACCTTCTATTTTTAATTTCTTTTTTACTGATATTTCTTTTATTTTTAAAAATGTATTTTCATTTAAAAATAGTTTGAAATCATTTAATTTTGTTATAAATTGATTGGTCGTTTTATCATTAAAACCATGTATTTGATTAATATGCTCAACTGTAATAGTTTGGTTTAATATTTTTGGATATTTATCAACAATTAATTTTAATCTTTTTATTCCAAAATTTGCTCCAAATATAATACTTGCTGCCATAATTTGTTCTAAAGGTATAGGTTTATCAATTGCAATATGTATTTTATCATATAATTTATTTGCTAATAAATCTTTTATACCTTCAAGTTGTAATAATTCTTCTTTAGTAATATTGTATATATCTTTAATAGTTTTATAACCATTATTATATAATTTAGTAATTAAACCAATACTTAAATTTTTTACTTCCAATATTCTAAAAAATGTTAGTAATTGTTTTATATTATGTTCATCATTATCGTCTTGAATATATATATTGACTTTACTATCATTCCATTTATAATTAATTATTGGCATTAATGGTTCATCGGACATTTCAATAATTTCTGTAATGTGTGGTATAACATCACCGCTTCTTATAATTCTTATTTTAGATTCTTTTCCGATTTTATTATCAACAATATATTTTGCATTAAATCCTGTAGTATAATTAATATTTACGTTATCAATTTTTATAGGGTTAAATTTTATTGTAGGTACAATTTTACCATGTTTTGATACATTCCAAATAATATCAGTAACTTGAACAATTGTTCCTAAAGTATTTGATTTAAATGCGAATGAATATTTTGGATTGCCTTCTCTATTTCGCTTGTTAATTTTATTATGAGTAATTATAATGCCATCTATTTCATAATTAGATTCCTTTTTAAAGTTTATTAATTTTTCTAATAATGTGGTTTCATTTAAAATCGTATTGTTTTCTATAGAATAATTAGAACATTGGAAACCTAAATCACACCCATATTTGAGTTGTTCCGATAGTGGTGCATCTTTAATGATTTCAAAAACAACATAATCTATATCACTTAATATATCAATATCTATTTTTTTTGAATTTACAATTCCAGATACCATATTTCTTGCATTAGAATATAAGGCTTCATATTTTTTAAAATTTTCTTTTGATATTATTAATTCTCCTCTTAATGTAATATTATTTACCGACATTTTAGGAAGGTTAATATATTTTGTTATAAACGAAATGTCTTTGCCATATGTTCCGTCACCTCTAGAATACATTTTAATATTATTTATATCATTATCATTATATATCAGTAACGCTGATATACCATCTAATTTTTCGCTTATAACAACTTCCGAATCATATTTTTGTTTCCATTTTAATATATCTTTATTTTTTTTAAATTTATTCATGCTACCCATATGATATGGTAATTTGACTTTTTCGTCTGTTTCATTTCCAATTAGTTTTAAAATAGAATGATTCGGATATGTATCTTTAATATAATCAATAATGGTATCATATACAATATCATTAATAATTGGATTTCCGAGTTCATACATTTTATTTGCTTTTCTGATAAATTGGTCTAATATTTTTATAGACATATGTTTATAGTAATTAAGTGGTTCTTTGTATAGTTGTTCTAATGACATGTTAATTAATTATCTAATTAACTAATTAACTAATTATTTAAATGAAAAATTAATTCAAATTTAATTCAAAGTTTGTATATAAAATTCTTTATTAAAATTATTTATACGTAATCTATCAAAAAAATCTAAAATAACATTAAGTTGACCATTGCTAAAATTCGTATTTTGTATTGGTAAATTATCATTAGTATTTATACTATCCAAAAATTTTATTATAATATCCATCTTATCTTGATCATTAACTATAGTTTGCCATTTTTCTTGATTTATTAATGAAACATCAACCGTAAAATGTTGTTTCATGTATTTTTTATTAAATAAAAGTATAGTAATTAATATAACTACTAGAAATAATATTGTATCAATTACAAAATCGTCTTTCATTATGATATATAAATATATTATTTATTATAAATTATAAATACATATTACATATTACATATTACATATTACATATTACATATTACAAATTATTTATCCAATTCTTTTCCATATATTTACGACAATATATGGGGGCATAATATTAATACTTTCACCTGAACCAACACTTCTATGAGAAAGACCAGTACCACAACCAACACTTCCCCCATGTCGCGTTCCTCCCTGAGTACCTTTACATGGTGATACATTATCTAATGTAGATCTGTGTTCGAAATAATAATAATTATCTGAAACATAATCATCTCTGTATGATGTTTGTCTTATAGGCATATTTAAAATATTACCATAAAGTTCTCTTTCATTATTTGGGTTGATTCCACCTCGCCCGTCATGTGCTCCCTTCCGACCCGAGTTAGACCCTCCGCAACTTCCATTTGTATTACCTGTACAAGGAATAGTAAGTGTAACATCATGATGATGATTCGGTAATTGCGATTCTGTTATATTTATTTCTTTATTACCACCGTTACTTCCCAATGAAAAGTCGGGTTCTCCGGAGCCAATCAAAACGCTACCAGAACTAAATATTTCCCAAGTACCATAACCTAATAATGTTTCTGGATTTGTTTGTACCGTTGAAATATATATAGAACCAATAGGTAATTCATTTGATACTCCAGTATCTAATTGATTAATTCTATCTTCTAATTCATTAACTTTTTCCTGTAATTGTCTAGTTTGATTCGGTGCATTTAAAATTTCAAATTTTTCATCGGTTATACATATCCCATCAAAGCAATTTGGTTTTTGTATATTACATTTAATTTTGTTACGTTCGATTGAACCATAATTTGCTTCACAATTGCTTACTTTTCTATGTATATTATTTCCATTAATTTGATATATTGGAGCACTACTGTATGATTCTTTATATCCATAAATACCAAAATATATTAAAAATAATGATAAAATTATTATTAGTATATGTTTTAAAATTATTAATTGATTCATATATATATATACACATATAAATTATATAAAAAATATAAAACAAAAACAAATTAATTTAATTCTTAATAATTCAATTATCTTAAATATTAAACATAAATGTATAAATAAATTAAACTCTTTCTACTTTTATTGAAGTTACATCATTATTTCTTATTCTACGTGATTGTAAATCATTTTTAGTATAGTTACCAGCATTTAATAATATTTGATAGCCCCTATTTTTATCAATTTGTTGATGTTCATATAAGGTTGCTTTAAATCCGGGAAATGTTTTAATAGAAGACAGAGAATCATTTCCTATAACAGGTAATGGATGGTCATGTATTCCTACATTTAAACTTGTATGTTGACCTCTAAAATTATCATCTTTATATATAGTAACACCTATATTTGTTGAAGATTCATTATTTCTTATTATATTAATCAGGTAAATAATTTGGAGTAAATATACGTTTTAATTCGTAATTTCCCAAATAAAATGTATCATTTCTTTTTCTTAAATTATGCAAGAAATATAATATAATATTTCGTTTTTTTCCATAAATATTGTAAAAAATATTTCCAGGATTTCCTTCTAATCCTGACGGATTTTGACAGACTCGAAAATTTTCTTTATTTAATATCGTTAATATTAATACTAATACAATTAATAATATAATTGTTATATAAGACATTATAATATAAAAACATAAAAATATAAAATATAAAATAAAAAGTAAAATGTATAAATATTAACATAAATGTATAAATATTACACTTTTTCTACTTTTATTGAAGTTACATCATTATTTCTTATTCTACGTGATTGTAAATCATTTTTAGTATAGTTACCAGCATTTAATAATATTTGATAGCCCCTATTTTTATCAATTTGTTGATGTTCATATAAGGTTGCTTTAAATCCAGGTTTTATCTTAATAGAAGACATAGAATCATTTCCTATACCTGGTAATGGGTGATCATGTATTCCTACATCTAAATGTGCTAAATTTCCAGTAAAATTATCATTTTCATATATTGTTACACCTATATCAGCAATTGATTTACATTTTCCATAAATAGTTCTATTATCAATTTTATAACCAACACAAATTGGTTTACGTCCAGTACATTGTTTAAATTTATCATAATTCGGGGGATTTTTAACATCTTTTGATATTTTACATCCAGTATTTGTTAAAAAATCATGTCTATAATTTGATACACAATCGCCAAAGTAACATTTATTTCTGTCTTGATTTTTATATTTATTTTTGCAATCAACATCGTTAATACAACTATCTTTATTCATTAAATTAACATTTGGTTTATTAGTTATATTTAAATGTTTATCAAGTTCACTACCAAATATTTGATTTAATAATAATTTGTAAATTGTTTTTTTATCATTTATTATTAAATCATTTCCTTTAATGCCCTGGTGAGCTATATACGGATTTCGAATAAATATATCATTTGTTCTATAATATTTAGCATTCGTAATATTATAAGAAATATCTGGTATATAATTGAAATTTTCTTTTTTATTATTTAAATTTATAAATAATATTAGTAAAATAAAAATTATGGTAATACCTACAATTATTTCATTCATTAATATAAATAAATAAAATATTATTAGATAATTTATATTAATCATTTAAACTTGCATTTTTTCCGGGAGGTCCTCTTAAACCACGTCTGCAATATCTTATACGATTTTCAGAAACAACTGGTATTAAATTACTTATTGAATAGAAGTTATTATCTTTATAAGTTTCATATTTATATACTAATTTTATTAAAATTAATATAAATAAAATAAATACTATAAATCTATTCATTATAATATTATAATACATAATTATAATATTTGAATTATTAAAATATAGGTTTTGAAATATTAAAAAAATATAGGATTTGAATTTGGACAATTGTTTTTTAAATTATAAAAAATATCTCCGGCTGATAATAATTGTCTATTTGTTCTTATATCTTTATCGGGAATATTAAATAAATAATTGTCTTTTATGTTAAAATCTTTAACATTATCAATACACCTTGCAAATGGCTGTTTATGATAATCTTCTGAAGATAAATTAAATGTGTCATTATTTGAATTATCCATAATTTTAGTATTTAGATTAACTCTCGAAATATCATACACATTGTTTTTAAATAAAGGATTAAGGTTATTACATGTATTTTCTAATATTTTTGATTGAAAAGATTCTTTTTTATTTATTATAAATACCATTATTATAATAACAAGTAATATATTTAAAGCATAGGTATACATTATAATTTACTAATATTTTTTATTTTCTAAATTTTAATTTTTCTTAGTTTTAATTTTTCTTAGTTTTAATTTTTCTAAATTTTAATTTTTCTTAGTTTTAATTTTTCTTAGTTTTCTATTTTTTTTTGTTGCCTTTTTAGCATATACTTTAACTAATTGTTTGGATTTAACGAATTGTTTGGATTTAACTAATTGTTTGGATTTAACTAATTGTTTGGATTTAACTAATTGTTTGGATTTAATTACTTTTATTTTAACACCTTTTTTTGATAATTTTACTGGTTTTATTTTAGATTTATAATTATAAATTGAACTACCATTATACATTGATGTAAAGTAATATTTATTAAACCCTAATTTTAATATTTTACTATCGGAATCTAAAGATTTATATAATTTTTCAGCGGATGATATTATTGAAAATAATTCTATACTATTTTTTTTAGGAGGTTCATTAAATGAATTAATTAATATTGCTAAAGGTGGATTTTTATTAGAATCATATGTATTTAAAGTATAATCATATACATTTTTTATAGTTTCTAATAGTGTATTTGCAAACGCATTATTTTTATCTGCTAAAAATTTTAAGCTCGGTAATAAATGCGTATAGGATACATTTAATTTTTTTTGTTGAGTTAAAGTTTTAAATAAACAATATAATTCTAAATTTTCGGGTGTTTTATTGTTATACCATTCTTCTTGTTTATCATAATCACAAATTAATTTAACTTCATATGTTGATAATAATTTTATAAATAATAATCTAAAACATTCATTTATATTTTCATTATTAATTGAACTTATTTTATTTAAATTTTGTAATAATTGAGTTAAAATCGAAATATTATATTTTCTTTCTTTTGTTTTGCTTTTCATACCACCAGCCATTGGTTGAATAGGAGTTTGTATAATATTTTGATGTAATATTTCACTAATAATATTATAAAGTTTAGAATCTTGACTATTTTCCATATCTAAAATATGCCCTTTATACAATGAATAAATTTGGTCCCATTTTATGGGTGTATCCCCCATGTTAGTTTTGGTTGGTCCTGTCAAATTAAATCCTCCATTTTCATCATAAATAATTTTTAAGTTTGACAAATTGATTAAATCATATTGAGTTTTGTTTATATAAGGTGTTTCATTATTTTGTTTATTATATATATCAATAGTATGATACACAGTAATAGATTTATGATTAATATCAGAGTCACCTTTAAATAAATAATCCATAAATTCATGTAAATTTAAATATTCATCATTATCTATACCATTAATATATCGCTTTATTACATCTTTATATTTTTCTAATGTATTAAAATTTGTTCCAAACAATTCAGCATTTGCTCCTGCTTTAGAATTGGCGCCAAATAAATAATAAAATATATATATTAATAATTTTGGATTATGTTCTATACTTTCTCTTATAATTTCTGTATCTTTATCTTCATATGTTATTCTTGAACCTCCTTTTTTTAATGAGTTTGATTTAGATTTAGATTTTATAGAAGTCCCAGAAACTGCCATCATTGTTTTGGGTTTATATAAATAGATACCGGTTGTATCATCTACTATACATGGTATATTGTTTGCAATTGCAAACGCGCACGCTATTATATCATATGAAACAAAAATACATGGTTTACCGTTTTCAAATTTAGGTTTAGTTAATAAAGTTCCATTTGCATCATATTCTTTTTTTTGAAATTCTCTTTTCCTTAAACAACTTAATGCTTGTAATTGATCCCCAAGACGTTTACGAGTAAAACTATAATTTATTTTATTAATATAATCTTTTATAAGTGTTTTTTGAGAGGTTGTTCCTTTATCAAGTAATTCGTTTAATAAATTATGTATCTGGCGTCTATTTGTTGATGGGTTCATCCAATATTGTTTTTCTAATATTTTATCTATTTGTCCAAGTTCTTTTTTTCTATTAGTTTGATAATTAATTAATTTATTTCTTGTATCATTAGTAACTTTTTTTAATTCTGAACAAACTTTAGCAATACAATTAGCATCGTGATTTAAAATAGAATTATATGTTTTATCAAATAATTTATTTTTAATGTTTACAATACACCATGGATTTCTGGTTAATGCAATAGTTGTATTTGGTGCGTTATTATCTTTTAAAGAAGTAAAAGTAATATCAAAAATAGTTTCTATTTTATCTTTATCACTACTTTTATATTCAATTGATTTTAAATCTACATCACTATAATAATGTAAATTACTTATATTATCAGGCAACGTCCAACTAATTTTTCCCGCAGCATCATTTGTCATTTCTCTTGTTAACATATATGCCAGGTTATCGGTGTTGGTGTCCTTATTATGATTTTCTTTCATTATTTTTAAAATTTTTTTTTGTGTGTCTATTACAAGAGGAATATTATTTGTTCCAGGCAATTTATAATCTTTATAAAAATCGATAATATCTTTATATGCTTGCGTTCTTTGACCCTTATCTTTTAATTTCAGTTTAGGTATTTCTTTTTTATCTAATTTAGTTCCTAATGTTGCTATAACTTGTTCTAAATAATATCTTTCTATATTTTGTTTTGTTTTTGATTTTGATTTAGTTAAATTAGCACTTAAGCCCGATAATCCTGTAATGGTTAATTTATTATTTAATTGGGCTTCATCAAAATCATTACCTTCAAATATATTTCTACATAAATATGTGAAATTTATAGAACTAAATAAAAATTTATCATCGTCTTCTTCATCAAAACACTCTTTGCATCTTGGTATTTTATCATAACATACAGAACCTCTTGTTGCAAAATCATGTACTGAATCATATAAACAAATATCTTTTTTTAATTTGTTTATAGTTGTCATATATTATTTTAAAATAAAATAAAAATGTAAAATGTAAAATGTAAAATGTAAAAAATTAATTAAAATCTAAAGTTACTTTATATTTGTGTTTATTGATACATTTAGTCGCCGATACAGATAGTTCCTTTCTTTTTTTTCTACCCGTTTTTTTAATTTTTTCTGTTACAATATTTTTTGATTTAATTTTAGTTTTTGTTAAACTTTTTTTATAATTACTTCTTATATTTTGGTTCATATCAGTTTCTATAATTTTGATATTATCATTAATATAATCTAATATTTTATTTTCTATTGCCCATCTAAAAAAATTAAGTTGTCCCACAGTTGTTATTAAATAATTATCTTTATCATATAAAAATTGGATTCTTGAACGTCTACAAAATGGGTCAAATTGTTTTTTTGAATATGCTTTTAATTGATTTTTGTAATTTAAATATACTATGAATTGGCTATCTACTTCGACTTTTTCATTATTAATATTTTTATTTAATTTAACATAATATGTAATATTGTTTTTTTTAGAATAATTTGTAACAAACCAATCTATTATACGCAATGATATTTTAGAAGAACCATCTAAAATACCTATAATTTTATGTATTTTATCGTTATATTTATAAAAATCATTTAACGATTTCATTAATAAATCTTGTTTAGCTGAAAGATTATTATTAATTATATCCATTTAAAGAATTATATAATAGTTAAAGCAGAATTTCTTTAAATAGATTAATATTAAATAGTTACTATATAAATAAAATAAAAAAAATAAAAAAAATAAAAAAAATAAAAATAATTAATTAAACATTGAGCCACCATAAATACATGATTCATTTTGTCCATATGCTATATTTTGTCCAGTATTTGTAAATTGATTAAATTGTGAATCGGGCATGTTCACTGATGAACGAGAATATTGAGTATGAGCCCAATCAGACCCACCACCTTTCCTTATTCGCCTAGTTCGCTTTGTCCGTTTTTTTCTGCCACCACCTTTAGGATAAGAATTTAGTTGATTCGCAGAAATACAATCGCTTACAAAACTATTTAAAACAATATTTGAGCCCGAAGACCCACCTTTAAATCTATGTTTAGTTCGACATTTGATTCTACGCCTTTTTCTACGTCTTTTTCTGGCTCCGCCAGTAGTTAAATGAAAATTATGAGCAGTTCCTGGTAATTCGCCATAATATCTAGAATTATCAATAGAACAATTTGCTGATTTTAAAATATTACCTGTAACACTCTTATAGGCTATTGAACCACCTCTTTTACTTTTTTTTACCATTATAAATTATAAATAGAAAATAAATTTACTAAAATGCAAAATTTATGATTCTAATAAATTTAATGTTGGTGGATTTAATGTAATTGTTTTATTATTATATTTAATTTTACAAATAAATTTGCTCTTGTTAATTACATCCTTATTTACATTAATATTATTATATAAATTTTTAAATTTCCAATTTTTATTTCTACATATTAATTTTAATAGTAATATGTTTTGATATTTAATAATTTCTTCTAAATCGTGAATTAAAGTATCATTGAAAATAATAGATGACATCATTATTTCATAAAAAATAAATTATTTTATTTCAATTTTATTATCATTATTTAATATTCCTACAAATTTAGGATTCTCAATACAATAAGTATATACATTTTTATTACTATCAATTAAGTAATTTTCACCATCAATTGTTTCTAAAGTTGTCGCTAAATAATTATCGTCATTTTCAAAAAAATGGTCTTTTCTTTTTCTTCCACGTTTACCTTTTTCGCGAGGTTTAAAATTTGCATCATCGATTCTACCTTGTGGTAAATTTTTTTCATGACTTAAACAATAATCACTATTCTTTCTTTTTGAACGCGTACATTGATGTCCATCAAATTTTCGCCCCATACATCTTTTATTGTCTTCCAAAATACGTCTATTTCGTTTTTTTAATCCTAATTCAAATGCTATTTTAGATGTTTCAAGTTTATATGTATCTAATAATTGTTCTTGAGATAAATTATATTCTTGCGCAATTGATATTAAGGTTTTATCATATACATCTTTAAACAATTTTAATAATTTAGAAGATACAATAGGTTTTAAAGTTTCCATATGAGTTTATATAAATGATATTTATTATTTTAAATCAATTTTTATATTTAAATCTTTAAGTATACTTATTGTTGTGCACATCCTATAACATTTTCATTTTCGTTTTCCATTTGATTTTGGGTATTATTATTTGGTGTATCTTCTATATATTCTATCATATCTACTTTTATGCCTGGCAATAAATTTGGATTTTCTTCCTTATAAATATTACTAAATAATCGTTTAATATATGTTTTTTTTTCATCAGTAATTTTTTTATTTTTAGGAAAATTAACATTAAAATTAATTATTAGATTTCCAGAATTATTAATACCTTCGCCTATAATTAATGTCTTTGTATTCGGTGCTATTATATCCTCATTTTCTACTAGTAAAATACGATTATCTAAATGTTTAATATTAAATTTAAATCCACATAATGCTTCTATTAATGAAATACTTTTATTATAAATTAAATTATTATCCTTTAATTCAAATAAATTGTGTTTTTTTATATTCAATACTATAATTAAATCACCATGTTGTTTAGAATCTGGGTATTGGTCTCCTTCTTCGCGAAAAATTAATTCTTGATTATTTTTATAAGAATTTTTTAATTCTATATTATATTTTTTATAAATAAAAATAACTTTTTCTCCATTACATTTTTTACATATATGACCAGGTTTTATACATTTACCTCTGCCATTACATTTTGTGCATGTAGTTTGTGATTGACTAATAAACCCAGGACCAAGTTTCATTATTTTTAATAATTGACCAGTACCATTACAATTATTACAAGTGTCAAATGATTGACGTGATTTAGCCCCTAATCCCAAACAGTCTGTACATAAAATTTGTTTTTTTAAAGTATGAATTATATTATTATTATTATATATATCTTCTAATATAACTTTTACCTTTTCCTTTTTTGACGGAGATGTAAAATTACGTCTCATAGATGGTTCTCCAAAAAAATTTGAAAACATATTAAATGGATCTCCACTCCCCGCACTAGCATTCGAATTTTGGGCTTTCAGTCCCTCCAATCCAACTTTGTCATATGTTTCTCTTTTTTCAGTATCCCCTAATATATCATATGCCATAGAAATTTCTTTAAATTTTTTTTCTGACGCTTCTTTATTATCTGGATTTCTATCGGGATGATATTTCATTGCCAATTTCCTATAAGTTTTTTTTATTTCATTTTGTGTGCTATTTTTTGAAATATTTAAAATATCATATAATTTAGTATCGGGAGAAAAATTATTAAAAAACATAATATAAAATTTAATAATTATATATTTTTAAATAAAAAATAGAGAAGATTATTTAACTATAATATTTACAGGATTTAAATAATAAAGTTTTTATTTTATTATCATTATATTTACATTCTACATTTGAAATAAATGATGGATTATTATTAATATTATTACAGGAAGCACTAGAAAATTTATGGTGAGAAGTTTGTTCTGGTTTTTTACCTATATATTTTTGTTTTGGTTCAACTATTTCACCCGTATTAATATTTTTACAATGTATTTCAATACCTTTAAAACCTTCAGATGGGTCGTGTAATGTATCTATTTTATATATAGCACTATTTTTAGGACATTTTATTTGTTTTACTTTATTTTTTTTGTTTTTATCTCCCCATAATCCTCGTTCCCCACCTAATATGTCAATTTTCCCATCATTATTTTTATATAAATATTGTAATGAAGTTATAATATTATCATAATTTGCAATAATTCCATTTATATAATTTACATTTGCATTTTTACTATACTTACAATCGTTACATGATTCTCCTAATATTTTATTTATATTTTTACTGTTCCATTTTTTAGCATCATTATTATTTAATTCATCATATAGTTTATCAACATCAATTAAATCATTTTTATTTACTGATTCATCGCGTTGAAATTTTTTCACTTTTAATGAACAAATATCACATGTTTGGTCTTTACCTGATTCACCTCTAGGTCCCACATTACCCATAGGACCTTTTTTACCCTTATTACTTTTTCTTTTAAAATAATTTGATAAAGTAAAATTAGCAATACAGGCATTTAAAATAAACATATAAAATGCAAAACTTATTCCATTTAATGCGTATTTATCATATATATTTGATTTTTCTAAATATTTATATGCTACGCCGAATCCATAAGCAACAATTAATGTTAATATTAATATGCTAAAAAATATAAATCTCCAATCAAATAATATTAAAAAAAATGTTTCTGTTGTGTCACCACTGTATTTTTTTTTTTCTACTTTTGTATATTCATCACTATCTACATATTTATCTAAATTTGCATTTATGAAATCTGATGTTGATTTTAAATCTATACTTTCATTATCTGTCATTATAATTATGTAATAAATTTAATAAATTTAATAAATTAAATTAAGTATTCTTACAACATAAATTCCAGTTATTTTCTAATTTTATTTCATCTGACCAATTTTTTGGACATTTATTAGAAGAAATTAAACAAAATGGCTGGTCTTTTAAATCGTTTACACTATTCACATTACACAATTTTGCATGCATCCATTTATATTTACCATCACTATTTCCCTCATCAAATGGTACTTTATTTACATCGTTCATTTCTACTTTTAGACCTATATCTCCTTTTGTATTTAATGGATTATTACATGCTGGTGCCAAAATATATTTATTTTTTATTGGCATATTTTTTTTCTTTGAACAACATACTTAACGCTAAGTTTTTCGTATTCATTGATTTTGTTGAAAAATTCAATTTTTCTAATATGGGAATTAACAGTCTTTGCAGGAAAATCAGGTAAGAATCTTAAGGGGCTTGCGCTTTTATCAACA
>ENA-UOXV01005093-UOXV01005093.1-marine-metagenome-genome-assembly--contig:-NODE-5093-length-14688-cov-9.624342_pt1 | contig 14688 bp, 13 predicted proteins | sample MGYA00238165_ERZ766961 | MGnify/ENA primary metagenome ERZ766961 (study PRJEB28924, sample SAMN03173240) | marine metagenome | biome: Marine; feature: Water; material: Subsurface seawater | place: North... | reverse complement strand
TTAGCTTCAGCTAATCTTTTAGCCATAGCATCATCCAAATAATATCCATTTGTAGTTAAATACATATAAAATCTCTCAGGTCTAATTGCTTCCAGTACCTTAAAAAGTTTTTTTGGTTGAAGTAAAAGTTCACCACCCTGAAGATCAAATTCAAAATAACCCAATTCATCTGCTTGATCTGCTAATTTTGCTATTGCATCGTAATCTAAAAACTCTTTTACATGGTCTCCCTTAGGGGAATTTGTAAAACAATATTTGCATCTTAGATTGCACGCATTATTAAAATTTAAATCTATACCCCTGGTTTTAGTGCCAACTTTTCCATCATTTTTTTTAACATATTCATAAAAATCTTTTAATTTTTTAACTAATCTCGGTTTTTTTAATAATGATGAGGCTATTGGCATATGTTATATATATTTACTTTAAATATAATTGCAATTAAAAACAAAAATACATTTGGCTTGTTTAATGTTTAATAATAAAACTTAATATATCGTTCAAATATTGAACATTAAAGACATTTATTTAAGTTTTTTTACTAAATTTATTTATTTCATCTGGTAAAACTAAACTGAATTCTGCTTTACAAACAATTTCTTTATTAACGGTACCCATACCCTCACAATTAGCAATACCCCTTTTATAACTTTTTATCTTAGTATCTATATACATTCTTGAATTAGGAATAATCTTTTTAATAAACTTTAGTTTAGTTGCAGATGTTAGATACATAATTTTACCCCTATTGCCTGGCAAGCTTAAAATAGATATTGCTGACATTTGGACCAAAGATTCAATTTGTAACATTCCTGGAACATTTGGATCATTTTTCCAATGTACTTTAAAAAACCATTCATCAGGACCAAAATCTTTATATCCTTTAGCATAACTTCCTGGAACCAATTCATCAACGTAGTCAATTAGTAAATAGGGGGGTTTATTTTGTTGAACTTCTAATATTTCTTTTTGGTTAAGTGATATTATCATTTTAAAGTAACAATCCTTGATAAACTATCAATAAAATTAAAACCATCCCAATCTGACTCCATTTCTAGAGCGCTACCTATTGGAACAAATCTATCTATACCTTTTAGATGATTCTTAACTACAAAATTTTTTATCTCTTCTTTCTTAAAACCAAAATATGATGCTGTTTGACATTTTTTTGAAACAAACTTTTCGAGTTCACTCAAATTATTTAAATAAACCTGAAAAAAAGTTCCATTAACTCCTCTAATATTATTTAAATTTTTTGTATTATGAAGCTCAGCAGTATAAAGAAAATTACTATACATTCTAATATTTTTAATATGTTCTGACGAAATTATATTTTTTATCAAATTTGTATATTTTTTTAATATATGTATATTTTCAAAAATAATTTTCTTATTAACTATATAAAATAAATCATCCCAAAAACTATTAATAGAATCTAAATTTTTTTTTCCAACCCAAAATATGAAATGTGGAGAGTTACATGCCATTTGCTCCATGCTATATCCATCATAAAAAAATTTATTTGCTAGCATTAATTTTTTTTTTTTGTTTAACTTTAAAAAATTATCTAAATTAATTACTGAAATTGAATATCTGTCAGCAAATGTAAGCTCAATAGATCTTGGCTGAATTTCGAATTTTCTAATAGCAGATATAGTGTTATCACTCCCCCATATAATCCTCACATCACAAATCTTTGATATTTCCTGAGTAAATTTATCATTATTATTATATTGAATAAAATGATTATTTTTTTTTAGTTCACTATATTTTTTAAAATTTAAAATTTTTTTTAAAATAGACAAGATTATTTTTTTTTCTTTAGTTTCTTTAGTGGGTATTTTTATAATATTTGAGTTACCACTAAGTATTCCAAAAATAAAAGAAAATACAAAATTTGTTGATACATTAGCGGCACAAATATGAAAAACTAACCCTCTGCCTAATCTTAATTTATCTGTTTTATAATCTTTAATTAAATTTTTAAGATTTTTATCACTGCACCAAAACATTAAGTATACTAATTCAGGATAAGAATAAATTTTTTTTTGCTTTTTTAATTCATTAGATAGGTCTAATATAAAATTTATTACAGTAGCATTTAAAATAATATAATTTTTTACTTTTATTTTTTTTAAAAAATCTATTTTATAAAGTATCACTACACCCTCTGATTTCTGCCTGTTTTGCCCTTCCATATATCTTAAAATACTTTCCTTTTTTGCCTGATGGGCAATCATCTTCTCCTTTAATTTCTCCAATATCTTCAGTCAAAATATTATGTCCTGGGTAACTTGTTGGAAGTAATGATATCAATTGAACAATTCCTTTTCTATTTTTATTTAAAACTTCAAAATTCTTTCCCCTAATGAAAATATCAGAATATATTGAAGTATGGAAATAGCCACAATACTCACATTCTAAAAAAATTGATCCAGTTTGTTCAATTAAACCATAATAATTATATATTTTTTTAATTCTTAATTTTTTATTTATTCTTTTATTAAATTCTTTGCTGTCTAATTTTAATCTTTCTAATTTTTTCCATCCCCCCCCATGTAATAAAATTCCATTTTTAAAGTTAAAATTAATTTTTTTTTTATTTAATGATCTTATGAAGTGTTCATACACAAGACTTGTAAAGCCAAATATAAAAAAATTTTTATTTGAAAACTTTTGTAAAAAATTATTTAGAGTTTTATAATTAATTTTATTATTTTTATTAAGTAAATATGTGTGATCTCTTCCAAATATTGAAAAACCATTTATTGCTGCAATTTTTGCATTAAAAGATATTCTATTTTCCATTTTTGGATTTTGATCAATAATTAACATTGGCAATCTATTTTTGCCCAAAATGTTTTGCATTAGATTTTTTAATACCTTAATCTGATTAATAGAATTGTATCTATCTAAGTAAATTTTAGATGGTTTTCCTGAAGTGCCAGATGACATTAATTTTTTTACTATTTTTTCATCACTGATGCTTTTTAAATCAAAATCTTTAAACACACTTGCTGGTATAAATGGTAAATTTTTTAATTCTTGAATTTTAGTAATATTGAATTTTAAATGATCCAAAATCTTTTTATAACTTTTGCATTTACTAGAATGTAGCAAACTTATTTTTTTTATTAAATTAAAAAAATAATAATTATTATCATTTTTTTTCTTTGAATATGGTTCTAAATTTATTAAATCTTCTATTTTCATTAATTTAAAGTTTTGATATTTTATAAATTATTTTACCGTTTATATCTCTAGGTATTTCTGAAATTGGATAAAAAATAATAAGTTTTTCTTTTATTCCAAATTCTTTACTCACTAATTTGGAAATAATTTTAGTGTTATATTTATTTTCAGTATAAATATTAAGATACTTGTCACTTCCTATACAAGTGCAATTAAATTTATTTTCCTTAAGATATTGTTGAATTTCATCTAAATTGACTCTTAAGCCATAAATTTTAATAATTCTTTTTATTCTTCCTTCAATAAAATAAAATCCATCTTTATCTTTATAAGCTAAATCTCCTGTATTTAAGGTTTTTAAACTAATTTTATTATTTAGATCGTTATAATTTATTGCATATCCCATCATTACATTATTCCCTTTGCAAATTAATTCACCAATATTTTTAGAATTATTGTTTTCTTTAATCCATAATTTGTAATTGCCAATTGGTTTGCCAATACTGTTAATTTTTTTTTCACTATACTTCCAATCCAATATTGTAATCCTAGAAGTTGCTTCTGTCTGTCCATACATTGTAAAAAATTTCTTATTTTTCTTTTTTAATAAATCTATGAAGTATCTAGTTATTTCCTCACTTAATTTTCCACCTGCTTGTGTTATGTACTTTAAACTCGGTAAATCAAGCCTATCAAACTTTAATTTTTTCATTATTTCAAAAGCAAATGGCACACCCCCAAAGTTTGTTACATTGTGATCTCTTAGCGCTTTCCAAAATTTACTTTCAAATAAAGTTTTATTATTTAAAATGATTGTAGCACCTACGCTTATGTGCGTGTTAATTATTGACAATCCATAGGTGTAGCTAGGATGCATTGTTGTAATTGCTACATCTTTATGAGTGATTTTTAAAAATTTTACTATATCTTGGACATTAGTTGACAAATTTTGGTAGGAATGCATTACAAATTTTGGACTTCCTGTTGATCCTGAGGTTGAGAGTAATTGAGCTAAATTGATATTAGTTTTTATTTTAATCATTTTTTTTCTTTTAAAAATTTTTAGGTTACTTATTTTTCCTAACTCAAAGAATGACCTAAAATTTAAATCAGTCTTATTTTCTGTATCTAAAATAAAATTTGGAGAATAAATCTTTATTAAATTATTCAATTTATCTTTACTCAAATTATTATTAATAAGAAAAATTACAGCTCTTTTCTTTAAAAGAGATAAATAAGAAAAAATAAACTCAAAATTATTATCGCTGATTAAGAATACGATATCTCTTTCAAATATTATGTTATCTAGTTTTTTCATATATTTTGACAATTCTTTATAACTAATATTTTGACCTTGTTCTGTAATTATAGCTATTTTGTTTTCGTATCTATCTAAGTTGTCAAAGTAATATTTTTTGTTCATAATTTAAAATTTTATATTTATCTTTTAAAATTTAAATAATTTTTTTAATAATATTAGATTTTACATTAGGTTTTGAATTATTTTTTATATAATTTTGGTATTTATCGTTACTGAAAGTGTTATTTAATTTATTTAAGAAAATTTCTCTACTTTTAATATCAAAATCTTTTAAAATGTTTATTTTCAAACCTTGTTCATTAGGAAAGTTTAATTCAATTTCTTTATAAAACTTTTCAGTAAAAAATTTTATATTATTACATATGAAAAAGAGTCCATAAATTCTTGTATATTTCTATCTTTATTAATTACTGATTTATTTGACCTTATGTTTTAAAATCCAATTCGAACAGTGTTTATTATCATTACCTTTTTTCTCCCAAAGGTGAGTTGGTCTAAACTTGTCAAGTGTTTCATAAAATTCTTCTTCCTTGATATTTATGTAAGACAAAAAGTCATCAAAATATTTATCAGGGAACTCATGATCATACTTATTTACTAAGGCAACACCTTCTTCTCTTGTAATGTATCTATTTCTTATTTCTCGTGTTGCTTCTTCAGTACAACGACCGTATCCAAATTTTATATATGCAGTATAGTAATGAAAATTGTCAACTTTATCATCTATAGAGTTAAACTTTGTATAAGTTTGTTGTGTTCTTTCAGAATTTGCAACAAAACCAGTCACACGAGTTGCAAGATAATAATTTTCTTGAGGTTCAAATCTTTCAAATTCTCCCAGATATAAAACACGAATATCATTTTTTTTTAATGTATCTACATCATTTGGCAAATAGTATTTTAGGTCATTTTTTGTAATATTGTGTTCTGCTTTAAGCTCATCTAGTTCTAATCCACTTATCAAAATTTTTTCATTATCATTTTTAGCCCAGTATTTATATTGCATCATAATTTCATCTATCTCATCACTAGAGCCTGCTTCAGATTGCGACTCACCCATGAAAATAAGTGGTATTTTAAACAATAACGCTAAATGACTTGCAAAATGTCTTTGCCCAAAAATAAAAGGCTGAAAAGGATGGAGTAAATTTTTAAATGCAAGTTGGGTTAATTTTTTATGAACTCCTCCACTGGGCGTGTATAAAAAATTATGGACATCACCATTTAGTGGCCAATTATGAAAGTTTTTCATACCTGCTTCAGTGTACATGTGAGGAGAGAAAGTTACAGTTAGCGGATTCATATTATATTTTTTTTTTAATATTTCAGCTTGAAAAACCGAGTCCTTACCACCTGATCCAGGTACGATACAATCATATGAACCATTTCTTGATCTGTATTTTTCTAGAATTTTTTTTAATTTAAGTTCTCTTTCTTTCCAATCAATTTCTTGGTTATATTTTCTATCTACTTGAATGCATCCATCACAGACACCATCAATGAAACCCATTCTTGATCTATTTGAATGTTTTTGGTCATCAGAAATTAATGAAGAGGAGAGAACTTTTTGATTTGATGTAACACACTTTTTACAAAAGATCACATTTTCAGGGGAATTTGCTATATTTTGTTTCATAATTAAAAATTATATAATAATTGTTTACTGTTCAATATTTGACTGTATGGTAAGTTCAAATTTTGAACATACTATACAATTATAAAAAACGATCAAGATCAATTTAGAGTTTTAAGAACACAAGACAAGAAATAGAATAAGTCTCAAAGAGAACTTGCATAATTGATAATATAGAATGAAAGTAGAAATAATTACATACTATTATAGTAATAACTATGGAGCTGTTCTTCAGGCAGAGTCTTTAAAAAAATTTGTTACTTCTAATTCTAACTATAGCGTTACATTTTCAAAATATACTCCCAAAAAACTTTTTTTTAGGGAGCACTACAAGCCCCTATTAAAAAAAAATATTTTTCATTTCATTCAATCTGTCAAAAAATATTTTGCCATGAAAAAATGGAAAAAAAAAAATAATATTGAAAAACCCATACACAATAAAATCACATTAAATAATGATTTGAGTATCTATGGTAGTGATGAAATTTGGAATTTTTCAAATCCTTTTTTTGGTTACGACCCTTTTTTTTTTGGAGAATTAAACAGTTCCAAAAAAATCTCATATGCAGCAAGCATTGGAAATGCTGATATTAAAAAAATAACATCTGATCAAAAATCTAGAATGAAACAATTATTAAATTCATTTTATTATATATCTGTAAGAGATGAAAATTCATATAATTTTGTTTATAAAATTACAAATCGAAAGCCCGACATTGTTGTTGACCCTATTTTTCTTACTGATGATGAAGACAACAATGTTGCCAATTTGTATGGGGCTTTAGCAGGTAAAGAATACGCATTAGTTTATGGAAATTATTTTTTTGAAGAAGAGCAAAAAAAAATAATTAATTTTTGTAAAAAAAATAAAGTTGAGCTTATTTCGATTGGTTATATAAATAATTGGATTAAAAAAAACAACCTTAATATAAACCCAGATGAATTTAAGTATTATGTCAAGAATGCTAAGTTTGTTTTTACCTCAATGTTTCATGGGGTTATGTTTTCTGTAAAATATAATAAACAGTTTTGGTTCACTCAAGATCCTTATAGAAAAAATAAATTAGAATATTTTCTTGATTATTTAAATTTAAAACCTCAACTTTTAAATAGTTCTAATAATTTAGATAAGCTTATTAATTATGAGCCTATTAATGATAACTTAAGTAAATGGATAGGATTTTCAAAAAAAAATTTATTAAATCAGCTAAATAGCAAAAGACTATAATTGTATAAAAAAATATATACTTTCTTAATATTTATTGTTAATTAGCATATATGGATAATATTTTTTACCAAAATTTAAACATCTTATATGAGCTAATTTTTTTGGTAATAGCAGGCTTACTTACAAGAGTAATATTATCTGCAACTGGACAAACTTGGGTTAAAACTTACAGCCATACGGCAGGTTACATTTTATTACCAGTAATTGGTTATGTAATATCAACAGTAATTGCTGGAAATATTGCTCTATCACTTGGAATGATTGGAGCATTATCAATCGTGAGATTTAGACACCCTGTAAAAAATTCTCTTGAATTAATAATATTTTTTGCACTTCTTACGTTGGGTGTTGCGGCTAGTGTTGAAATCAATTGGGCAATTTTACTATTATTAATAGTTTTAAGTGTTTTAATTTTTATTCCTATTTTAAATTTTTTATTAAAAAAAATTAATTATGACCTCTACTCAGTTTCTTTTAGTGAAGGTATAAGTATAAATATTATTGAAATTACTAGTAAAACTGAAATTAAAGGATTGAGAGATAATAGTGCCTGCAAAAACTATATTTATTCAAAAGAAGATAACAAATACTACTATAGAATGACTTTTAAAAATAAAAAAAATTTAGATGCTCTTCAAGAATCTGTGAAAGACAATGCAGATATAATTAATATAAATTCTCAGTTTGTCGATTAAAATTTTTTTTAATAATTTCAGAAAGATTATCTTATTATTCATTTTGCTATTATGTAATTCTTTAAGTGCAAATGAAAATTTTGGACTTCCGGCATACTGTGGTGAAGATAATATGAACATTATAAAAAAAGAATTTCAAATAAAAACCATCAAAATAAAAATCAACAAAAGTAAAAAATGGTATAAAAATTTTATTCAAATCCTAACTTCAAAAGAAATAAATATAGATAAAAAATATAAAAAAAACTTTTTATCTAAAGTAACAATTGAAAACAATATTGGTAAAAAATGTGTTTTTAGCGCAAAAATAAGACAAAATGGAGATTGGAAAGATCACGTACAATATAAAAGTGAAGATGGCAAAGTAACAATTGTACAGAGTGTAAACGTAAGTCTTTTAAATGATCATTTAAATGGAATAACAAATTTTAAACTTTTCGCACCAAATACAAGAAATTTTATTGGTGAAGTTTTTGTAACAAATTTATTAAGAGAATTAGGTTATATAGCTCCAAGATCTTACATGGTAGATGTAATTCTGAACGATCAAAAAAAGATCAAAATGCTACTTCAAGAAAGCATGGAAAAAGAATTATTAGAATTTCATAATAGAAGGGAGGGACCAATTTTAGAAGGTGATGAAAGATTTATTTGGAAAAAGGTCATGATGGAAAAAAAAAATAAGTTATTATGGGCAGATCATATAATTTTAAGCAGAGTAACAAACTCTCAGTTTTCTATGAAAAATAATGCATCTAAAATGAGCTCTCTTAAAGCACTGTCTTTACTTAATAAGTTTTATTTTAAAAATAGTTATAAAAAAAAAGATAATGAAAAAGAGTATTACATAAGTAACAGCTATCTTGCAGGTGGAAATAAGAACTATAAAAAAAATTTAGATGCTTACGATGCAATATTGTTATCTGCTTTTGGAAGGCATGCCTTAAAACCCCACAATAGAATTTTTTATTGGAATACTTTTGGAAATTATTTTGAACCAATATATTATGATGGAAACTTAAGATTCAAAGAAACAAACTATATATTAGATGAAAATAGAAAAGAAGGTGTTTCAATTGCAAAATTAATGATAAAACAGTTAGACACTAAAGCTCTAACAAAAAAAATTCAAAAAAGTAATGCAGATATAATAGAACAAGATATCAAAAACTATATTAACCGAATTAGTAGTAATTTAGAAAATATAAAATATGAAAATGAAGCAAATGAATATGTATTCAATATAGATAATTATTTAAAAAATATTGAATTAATTAACGCTCAAAAAATTAATGAAGAAATAATAATTGCATTCTATAGCTTAAAAAAAAATGGGATATACACTTGTAATATTAATGCAAAATATAACTGTAATTTTCAAACAATCACTGATGAAAGATTTAAAAGATTATTAAGTGGAAGATACATCAAAGATAATAAATTAGTTCAATTTATTGGTATAGGGGAATTCTTTAATAATCAAATTATAATTAATTATGAAGATGATTATAATAAAATTTACAAAGTTAAAAAAATAAATAATTCTACAATTTATTACACCAATGGAATTAATATTGATTATGATGGTAAAAAAGAATTAAATATTTTAAAGTATAAAAGAGGTGGGCACTTAATTTTTAACGGAGGAAAACTAAAAGACTTAAATATTAAGTTTAATGTTCAAAACTTAGACTCTTCTACTAGCTCAATAGATAATAATATGCCATTAACCGGGTGTATAACTTTTTACAAAAATGAAATTAATAAATTGAAAATTGAAATTGATAATTCTGATTGTGAAGATGGTGTCAATTTTGTAAACGTTGTAGGAAAAATAACTAGTATTAATGTAAATAATTCACTAAGTGATGGAATTGATTTTGATTTTTCAAATTTATCAGTAGATAAAATAAACATTAAAAATGCTATCAATGATTGTGTAGATTTTTCTTATGGAAATTATGAAATTAAAAATATTATGGCAATAGAATGTGGTGATAAAGCCGTTTCAATTGGAGAAAATTCTAAAGCTAATATTGAAGATTTACAGGTGTCATCTACTAATACAGCTTTAGCTGTAAAAGACAGTTCAACAGCAAATATACAAAACCTTAACACAATAAAAGTTAAATCCTGCATTAAGTCATATAGGAAAAAGAATGAGTTTTCAGGGGCTATAGTTAATATTCATAAATTTAATTGTGAAAATGCAAATAATATTAAAGATAAGGGGTCACATATTAATGTGATTAATTAAATTACTTCAATGAGTTTTAGAATAGAACAAAAATTATTAGTAAATAAAGATCGAATTTTTTCTTTTAAAGAATGGCTAGTAAAAAATAATTCAAAAAAAATCTTCCCAGACAGAAAAATAAAAAGTATATATTTTGAAAATCATTATAATCAGATGTTTTTAGACTCAGAAGAGGGTTGCGTTCCTAGAAAAAAAATAAGAATTAGAAGTTATCCTATGGCAGATAAAAAAACAAAAAATTTAGAAATAAAGATTTCAAGTATTGAGGGTAGATTTAAAAAACAGTTAAATATTAATGAAAGTAATTATATATCATTTATTAATAATGGTTATTTTGATCAACAGTACGGTATTTGTTTACCACGTTTAGAAGTTAATTATTTAAGAGAGTATCATTCTTTATTTGGAATAAGGGTAACAATCGATAAAAATATTAACTATAAAAAAACTATAAAAAACTCTCTACCATTAAAAGATGAGGAAGAAATTATTGAACTTAAAACAAATAATTCTACTTCTATAGATTATTTATTGAATTCTTTTCCTATCGAAAAAACTAGATTTTCTAAATATTGCAGAGCTTATAATAAACTATTTCAATTTTAATGAATAAATTTAATAGATATTTAAGTAAAATGCCAATTATTTTGATTATTTTTTTTACGCCACTCATTTTATTTCTTCAGCAAAATTATCTTTATATTTCTTTTTACGAAATCATATATTTAATTATTTCAATATTTTTTTTTTATAAGATAATAAAAATAGTAAATAATAGATATAATTCTCAATTCATTATTTTTTTTGCTATTTTTTTCAATACCTTATTTTTTCATCAATTTTTGTCATTAATGACCAGTAAAAATTTAAGTTATCTAATTCTAATTTTTTTTAATTTATTGATTTTTCTAATTTTTAAAAAAAAAATTAAAATACTAAAAGTTATGATTCTAGTATTTATACCTTTTATAATTTTATTAAATTATTTTTTATTGGAACTTGACAAATATGATTCCAAAAATAATCTGACTCTAAATAGTAATAATCAATTATTTAATGATAATTATTATAAGATAAAAAATAATATCTACTATGTAATTTTTGATGGAATGACCTCCTTAGAGTATGTAGAAAAATATACAGATATATCTAAAGAAAAAGAAATTCTTGAACTTAAAAAATACAATTTAAATTATATTAAAGACTCATTTTCTTCCTACAATCAAACACCCTTATCAATGGGTTCAATAATGCTTGCAAATTATCATGTAGACTCTAGCAGTCCAATTTTTAAAGATAATGATAATTTTTACCCTAGAATGATTTATGATTATAAAAATCAAAAAAAATTTAAAAATAACCTCATTCTGAATCTTAAAAAAAATAATATTAAATTTATAAGAATTTTACATAACTGGGCAAAACCAAACCCAAAAGATATTAGTGAACTTTCAATAGACGAGAGAGAAAGTAAATTTTTGAAAAGATTATTTCCATTAGTTTTCTTTAAATTTTATTTTAATACACCAATAGATGGGATTATTTTAAAAATTTCTAAAATTTTTCTCGACGAGATAAACCCTTCAAGTGATTACATTCAAAATAATGCGATAGAAAGATATGCAAAATATTTAAAAAAAAATGGAAAACCCAAAGAAACTACTTTCACACTAATTCATACAATTTCACCCCATAGACCTTTTATTTACAACCCAGATTGTACATATAACAAAAATGGAACTTATACGGATTCTTATAAATGCTCCTTAAAAAGAATAAAATCTTTCATGAAAGTGATCAAAAATACTGATCCTGAGGCTATAGTTGTCATTCAAGCTGACCATGGTTGGGACGTTCTTGGAAATAAAGGTAATAATTTTTATATAAGCCGAGACATGTTTAATATATTTAATTCTATCTATGCTCCAAATAAATGTCTTGATGGCAATATATCTTATGGCTTAGACAATGTTAATACTTTAAAATTAGCCTTAGCATGTGCATCAAATCAAGAATTTCTACTGATAAAACAAAAACATTTTTATGGTTACCATTTTGATGACGTGACTTCTGAAAATAGAGATAAGTTTGGCAAAGTTTTTGAGATCGATTTGAAATAGATAAAATATACTTTATTTTACTCTTCAATTATTTTTTTTAATAAACTTAACCCTTGGAAACTACTTTTTTCAGGATGAAACTGAAAACCATATAAATTTTTATATTTAATAAAAGCTGGAATATCATTTACTATTTCACCCTCAATTATTGAGAGATCTTCAGGGACAACTTTAAAAGAATTGTTAAAAAAAAAACTCTTAGTTTTAAAATTTTTGTTTTTAAAATTTACATCATACCAACCAAGCAAAGGTGTTTTAAAATTTTTATTATCAATTTTTTTTACACTTCCTTTAATTAAAGATAAGCCCTTTGTGCCTTTTGCTTCTTCACTATCATTCATTAGCAAGTGTAAACCCAGACAAATAGTGATTATTTTTTTTTTAGAATTATAAAAGTCATAAATTAATTTATCAAATTTTAAATCTTTGATTAATTTAATTCCTGTTTCAAAATTTCCATTCCCTGGAAGTATCAATATCTCAGTTTTAACTAAAAAATCTGATGCATCATTTAAGATATAAGTTTTACCCATTTCTTCACAAGCTTTGGTAATGCTTTTTATATTATTTATTCCTAAATTTAATATTCCAATGTTAATCATAGATTATTAATATTAATTTTATTTAATTTTAAACTATTTTTTAAATCAGGGATTTTTACTTTATTGAAATGTAAACAAGTGCTTGCAGATAGACCTTGTAAATCTTTATTTTTTAATATGTTGCAAAAATCCTCATTTTTTCCTGCACCACCTGAAATTACTTTGGGACAGGTTATTTTTTTTTCTTTATCTAAAATCAAGGCTAAATCATTATCAAATCCATTTTGCATTCCATCCTGGTCAATAGAGCTAACTATTATTTCTCCAAGTTCATATTTGCTTAGTTCACTAAGCCAATCTTTAATTCTTTTATTTGAGTTTTCTCTTCCATGGTCCATCATACAGTAATATTCATTACCTATTTTTTTTGCTTCAATAGAAACTGTAATAAACTGACTACCAAATGTTTTAATAACTTGATTTAAAAAATCTTTATTTCTTAAAGCTTCAGAATTAATGATTATTCTATCTGCACCACTTTTTAAAAGTTTCTTTATATGATCTAAATTTTTTATTCCCCCTCCCACACATATTGGCACAAAAACTTTATCCGTTATTTTGTTTACTATTTCATATAAATTATCTCGCCCATATAAAGAGGCCACAATATCAATAATATTGATTTGATCAGCTCCTTCTTTGTAATACTTTTGCGCAAACTCAATTGGATCACCTACTTTTCTTAAACCTTCAAACCTTACCCCTTTTATTAAGTATTGATTCTTAATTTCTAGTTTGGGTATAATCCTTATTTTTTCAGCTGACATTTTATAAAAATATTTTAATAAATTTTAAATTTGATAGTATAAGTTATTTTTTTAATAAGTTATTTATAAAAGATAATTTCTAACATAATAATATTATTAATAATAAAAAAAATTAGTATCATTTATGAAAAATAATAAATCTAACAGACATGATGTTTTTTTAAGTGATGAAAATGTTGATTTAATTATCTTGGACGAAAATTTAGCAAAGAATAGCTATTGGTATAAATGGTTAAATGATAAAAAAATTACTAAGTTTACAAATGCTGGTATTTTCCCCAATACAAGCTTCGAACAATTAAAATATTTTAAAGAAAAAATAGCTAGCACTAAAGTAATAAGAAAATTTGAAAAAACAGATAAACGTATTCAACTAGGAATTATTAACAGCTATTCTAAAAAATTTGTGGGAGTAATTAGCTTATTCAGATTTGATTATATTGGTAGAAGTTGCTCTATATCAATGTTGATAGATCAAAAATTAAATACTAAAAATTCTTTACGCGTTGTAAGGAGTGCCCAATCTTTAATGATAGACCATGCTTTTGGAAGACTAAATTTTAGAAGGATCTTTGTTCAAACATTTTCAAAAGAACTAAGCAATATCACCCAAAAACTATGGGGGTTTAAATTAGAGGGCATTTTTAGAGAAAAAGAATATAGTGATGGAAAATATCATGATGCATATGCTTTAGGGTTATTAAAAAGAGAGTGGCTACTTTTTAAATCCAAATCAAAAACTTAATAAATTTATTTAAGATTGATTGTTTGATTAATTTTATAACAAAACATAAATTATATTTTTATGGAAAAGATAATTAAAAAATTAGAAGAACAGATCAGCTTTCTTCAAAATGAAATATCGCAAATGAG
>ENA-UOXV01005087-UOXV01005087.1-marine-metagenome-genome-assembly--contig:-NODE-5087-length-14698-cov-5.166906_pt1 | contig 14698 bp, 15 predicted proteins | sample MGYA00238165_ERZ766961 | MGnify/ENA primary metagenome ERZ766961 (study PRJEB28924, sample SAMN03173240) | marine metagenome | biome: Marine; feature: Water; material: Subsurface seawater | place: North... | reverse complement strand
AGTTTTTTAATATTTCTTTTGAGTGACCGCCGCCGCCATAAGTGACGTCAACATAAACGCCCTCTTCTTTTATTACTAATGCAGCAATACATTCGTCTAATAGGGCTGGAGTGTGGTATTTACTCATCTTCAGAAGTGCTGATATTACCCATTACTTCCTCTGCTAATTCCGAAAAATCAATCTCATCACTATCCAGCATTGAGCTGTACTGATCTTTAGACCAGATTTCTACCCTTTCCCCATTGCCAATAACCTTCACTTCTTTTTGTAATTCAGCGTGATCGGTGAGTGATTTAGGTAAGAGAACCCTTCCAGTTCCATCTATTTGAAGTGGAGTGGCTCCGTTGTTAAATTTCCGAATGAAAAGAGCATTTTTTCTTATAAACCGATTGAGTTTAGACAATTGACGACTGACCTTGTCCCACTCCTGAGTAGGGTAAAGAACCAAACATTTTTCATGGATGTCACGGTTAATTACGAAGCCTTCGTGAATCATAGATTCAAGCTGCTTACGCAATCCGGTGGGAAGCATTAACCTTCCCTTTGCATCCATTTTGCAATCATATTCTCCTAATAGATTGATCATCACTCTTATAACTCTCTTAAAATTTGAGTGTAAAAGTATTAGAATTTTACCACTTCCTACCACTAAGCCCCACTTTTTACCACTTTGTTGAAAACTTTTGATTATTAACAACTTAAAATTGATGGTAGGAATCGAGATTTTATGGGAATTTCTATGAAGATAAAGGGTGGATTATTAAGTGAACAAAAACTTGTTAAAACAGAAATTTGTGATGCATTACTTAAATGGCAAATTGCTTATTTTTGATTTCATCACATTAAGGATAAATTAATGGAATACGAGCTTAAGAAAGAAGGACGTTTTGAGTACTTAGAAGAAGGGCAAGGACCTGTAATTATTTTTCTACATGGTCTTTTTGGTCAATTGAGTAATTTCAAGGATGTAATACCACATTTTACTGATAAGTATACAGTGGTATTGCCTTTATTGCCTATTTATACCTTGCCTATTATTAGTGCGAATGTGAAAACATTAGCCAAGTTTTTACACGATTTTATTGAATATAAAAAATACAGTCAAGTTACTTTAGTTGGCAATTCATTGGGAGGTCATGCTGGTTTGGTTTACGTTGCAGAACATCCGGCTAAGGTTCATTCTTTGGTTTTGACAGGTAGTTCTGGGCTTTATGAAAATTCATTTGGTGGTGGTTTTGTAAAAAGGGGAAACTACGAAATGATAAAAGAAAAAGTCGGCGCTACTTTCTATGATGCATCTATTGCGACAAAAGAATTGGTGGATGAATGTTATGAAACGGTTAATGATAAAGGTCGTGCACTAAGAATGATTGGAATTGCTAAATCGGCAATCCGACACAACATGAGTGATGAACTTAAGAATATGTCCATGCCTACTTGTCTCATTTGGGGGAAGCAGGATAGCGTAACTCCCCCAGAGGTTGCTGAAGAATTTCACGAAAAACTTCCTAACTCTGAATTACACTGGATTGATAAATGTGGCCATGCGGCTATGATGGAGCAGCCAGAGGAATTTAATGCCTTATTATCGACTTGGCTCGATAAGGTACACAACATTTAAAAATGATTATCCGCAACGCTCAATTTGTTAAGAGCAGTAGCCAATTTTCTGAATGCCCTCCTGAAGATAGAAACGAATATGCCTTTGTTGGAAGAAGTAATGTAGGTAAGAGTTCTCTTATTAATATGCTTGTGCAACGTAAAGAACTTGCTAAAACAAGCGGTCGCCCTGGAAAGACTACATTAATAAATCATTTTATTATTAATGAAGAAGAGGGTAAGCCTGATGTTGGTTGGTATTTGGTAGATTTACCTGGTTATGGTTTTGCAGCTTCATCCAGAACTAACCGACGAAAATGGAAAAGCTTTACAAGAGATTACTTGATGGACAGAGGTACTATGGTATTTCTATTCGTTTTAATTGATTGCAGACATGCACCTCAAAACATTGACCTTGATTTTATTCATTGGTTGGCAGATAAAGGCGTTCCATTTGGTATTGTTTTTACAAAAAACGATAAGCTGAGTAAAAATGCACTGCTAAAGAATTTAGCTGTCTATAAAAAAAAGTTGAAAGAAACTTGGGAGAATTTACCGCCCATTTTTATGAGTTCTGCAGCCAAAAAGGACGGCCGTGACGAAATTTTAGATTTTATTGAGGAGGCCAATAAAAATATTGGCTAATTTTTTCTTTTAGGGTTTACCCTCAATTAACCTAAATATTTTCCTCAATTATTACCTCGACTCTTCGTTTATTGTTTAGGCTTTTCCTCTGGCTTATCAACCAATCCGGATTCTTCTCCAAAAAAGCGTGCAAACTCTTTCATTTGAAAAGCTAGCTTGTCATTTCCAGTTGCCCTTTCATAGGTATCAGACATACTAAGCATAGTTTGATGAAAAAGGATATTCATATCATCGACCTTCATGTCTTTAGTCCAAAGATCAATTTTTAAAGTGTTTTTTGTTTTAGCATCCCAAATAGATATTAATGAGGCGTGGCAATCTCCACCTTCATTATTGTCGGTAGAGTTCCATTTCATTTTTTCAGGAACATTGTTTTCATCTAATTCGATGTCAAATTCAATTTTAGATTTTTTATTATCCATATTATTTTTTGGGTTTGTAGCCTGACAAGGCTAAAATTTGTTTAGAATCGTCGTTATTCATTAATTCTGAAAGACTGATCTCGGGGTTGTTTGCCATATATGAGTTGACGATTTTCCAACCCATGTAAAATCCTGTTTGATCTGGACTTTTTCTGTCAAACTCAGCTGTAAAAGGCCCTTCACTAATAAATTTATGATATTCAGTAAATAGAGTGGAGTAGAATAATTTTTTATTTACGAAGTGACCCCACATAGCTTTTTCATGATTTTCGCACCAATCCCATTGTTCTACTGAATACCCCATTATTATTTGAGGACTCACTTCAGGTAATGTTTTCTGAATGGCGAATAACAGCTTGCCTTGATGGATGATCTGGTGCAAAAATGTTTTGTTACCACTTTCATCCATGAATTCACTTTGCAACCAACCTTTCATAGCATCTTTTACCAAAGATTTTCTGCACATTCTATTTTTTCGAAATTGAGGAACCCTCATTTGGTCATAGTATGTAAAGTCAGTACCCATATACATGTCAATTCCAATCCCCAGCACCGAGTCAGTAACTACAATAGGATAAGCAAAGCCAGATATTAATGTCAAAACTTGAGGAACTATTTTTTCAGGAAAATAAACATTATATCTTTTTAGCGCTTTTTCTAATTGGGCTTTTTCTTTTCCCATTTCAGAGTATTCGTCGCTTGCCAATTGGTAAACTTTCTGAATTTCTGCATCATTAATAAAGTTGTTGAGGTTTTGAGAAATAGATGCAGCATCCGGAGAACCTACTTGGAGAACATTTTCGCAGTAGCGAAGAAAAAACTCTCCATACTCGGCTTTGAATTGAGGAATTTTAGATTTTATATTTCGACTTGGGTCAAAGAGTTCTTTTTCGAATCTTTTAAACTTAAAGTCAATCACGACCTCTTCCACTTTTATTTCAGGTTCACTTTCACATGATGTTATCAAAAATGAAACGAGGATAAAATTTAATAGTAAGCCTAAAGCCAAGGCATAATTCCGCATAATCTTGTAGTAGTGGCTGCAAAAGTAGCCATCTCATAAAGAGAATGGTTGTAAATTGGAATAGCTTTAAACGATTTTTTGGATTATTAATAGTTCTAATGTTTTGCGCCACTTCATATTCTCAGAAGGGAAGCCGCTTTAAATTTGGTCTCAATGTATCTCCATCATTAAATTGGTTTAATATCAAGACAACCGGAATTGATTCGCGTGGAACTATTGCAAATCTGAATTATGGATTATCTACTGATTTTGCATTAAAAGGAAGTGATCGATATTTTTTTTCTACCGGGGTACAGCTTGTTTCAAATGGAGGGCGAGTTGGCTACACTAGTGTAGCTATTGATAATAATATTCAATATTCAAGTCAAGTAGAATCAAAAATAGTGGCTCGATATGTAGAAATTCCTATTTCATTAAAGCTTAGAACTCATGAATTAGGATATTCCATATTTGCTGGAATGTTTGGTTTTGGAACTGGTTTTAGGGTAAATGCTTTTGAAGAAAAACGCGTAAGCTACACATCAGCAAATGGTTCTTTGGTAGAAAATACTGAAACTGGAAATATTCAAGAAAAAATAAACCCGGTAAGGTTTTCAGTAATAATTGGAGGTGAGTGGGAACGTAAAATCACTAAAGATACCTACTTCACTTTTGGATTAACTTTTAATAGTGGTTTGAGCAATGTTTTTAACAGTAACACTTATACGTTAGGGCCCAATGGAAATTTGGATTGGAGCTCAGTGAACGCTGATGGATCAGCTAATGGATCTAAATTAAAAGGGGCAAGTAAAACCGTTGCTTTGCATGTGGGAATTTATTTTTAATGATGAACGAAAGGGGAGTGATAAAGCAAATAGTTGGTTGGCTAAAAAGCTATGTCCAAAATGCAGGAGTTGAAGGTTTTGTTATTGGAGTTAGCGGAGGGGTGGATTCAGCATTAACATCTACCTTGGCAGCTGAAACTGGACTGCCTTTGTTAGTCGTTGAAATGCCTATTCATCAAGATGAAAGTCAAGTTGTTCGAGGACAAAACCATATTAACTGGCTAAAAAAGAATTATTCTAATGTAGTAAGTCGAAGTGTTAACCTTACGACTGTTTTTGATTCTCTTGTTAATGAATTGCCCGAAGTTAACAATGAGGAAGAACGTTGGATGACCTTGGCCAATACAAGAGCTAGGTTGAGAATGACCACACTCTATTATTTTGCAGGCCTGAACAAACAATTGGTCTTAGGTACTGGAAATAAAGTAGAAGATTTTGGTATTGGTTTTTTTACCAAATATGGAGATGGAGGTGTAGATCTGAGTCCAATCGGTGATTTGTTAAAAACTGAAGTATATGCCCTGTCTAAAGAATTAAGCATTAATCAAGATATATTAGATGCTGCACCAACAGATGGGCTTTGGGGAGATGAACGTAATGATGAAGACCAAATAGGAGCAACATACCCAGAATTAGAGTGGGCAATGAACTATGATTCATCTTTAAATGAAAACCTATCAGAAAGAGAGATGGAAGTTTTGGAAATATATTTAAGACTTAATAAAATCAATCAACATAAAATGAAAGAGATTCCTGTTTGTAACATAGATAGGTAATTTGCCTTAACTCCAGCTTATAAACCATTAACTATAGCTAAGCTTTCTTCTACATGCTTTAGTGCATTCACTTGTGAAGAAACTATGCCTCTAATTACGTTTTGTTGATCAATTATATAGGTTACGCGCCCAGGAATTAAGCCTAAAAAGCTTTTGGGTACATTAAACATTTTTCGGGTTTTATTTCCTCTGTCACTCAACAGTGTAAAAGGCAGGCTATAATTTGAAGCAAAGTTTGCATGCGATTTTGGGCTATCCCCACTGATGCCAATTACTTGAACATTTTTTCCAATAAAGCTAGCCATAGCATCTCGAAATCCACAGGCTTCCTTAGTGCAACCAGGGGTGTTGTCCTTGGGGTAAAAATAGAGTATGACCGGCCCTTTTTTTAATGCTTCATTCACAGAATAATCTCGGTTGTTTTGGTCTTTCAGAATTATTTCTGGAACTATGTCATTAATTTTCATAAGCTTATTTGAAATGTTTAAACTGACAGTGGGACAATTAATTCTAGAAGATGGGTTTTTAAATTTTTCTGTTTGTTTATGGAATCAAAAATTGGAGTTTCTTTAATCTCGCCATTTTTCAGACCCACCATTATTCCACTTTTCCCATTAAGGAGGGCGTTAACAGCACTATTGCCTAATCGACTAGCTAAAATACGATCAGAAGCTGAGGGTTTTCCACCACGTTGGATGTGCCCAAGAATAGTAACTCTAGTGTCGAACTCTGAATAAAGTTTATTTACTTTTTTTGCAATTCTCATAGCGCCTCCTGCATCATCTCCTTCAGCAACTATTACAATCGAAGAGTTCTTTTTGTTGCGCTTGGCCTCCACTAAATTATGAACCAATTCTTCTACATCTGTAATTTCTTCAGGAATTAAAACATCTTCTGCTCCACTTGCAATGCCAGAAGAAAGCGCTAAATATCCTGTATCTCTGCCCATAACCTCGATAAAGAAAAGACGATTATGAGAGGCTGCCGTGTCTTTTATTTTATCTACTGCATCTACAACGGTATTAAGAGCCGTATCAAACCCAATGGTAAAATCTGTTCCAAATAAATCATTGTCTATGGTGCCAGGGACACCAACAAAAGGCATTTCATTTTCTTGGCCAAAAATATGAGCTCCAGTAAACGATCCGTCTCCACCAATAATAACAAGTCCCTCAATTCCAGCTTTTTGCACTTGAATAAATGCTTGATCTCGCCCTTTTTTAGTCATAAAGTCCTTACAGCGAGTCGATTGAAGGAAAGTTCCGCCTCGTTGTAATATTCCACTAACTGATCTTGCGTTAAGGTTAATGAAATTGCCATCGATAAGCCCTTGAAAGCCTTCATAAATTCCTATGACTTCAATTCTTTCGTAAATAGCTGTTCTGACTGTAGACCTGATTGCAGCATTCATACCAGGAGAATCTCCACCGGAAGTTAGTACACCAATTTTTTTCATGAATCTAATTTAGATGTACAAAAATAAGCTAGGCAAGTCAGTATGATTAAACAAATGACATGTTGGTTTGTGGAGCTTCGGTATAGCAGTTAAAAGATGATTTGAGTTTTGGTGGAAAGCAGAAAAAAACACACTATAATTATTATGTTTTAGTAATAGTTTAAAAACGAGCTCTTAAGGCAAAAATGAAGTTTCTTCCTGACGCAGAAATACCTGAAGAGTAAGGGCGATAATGGTATCCGATAATGTTTTCGACAGCCGCACTTACTTGAATAGTTTTATTTAATTCATAAGACCCCCTAAAATTAATTGTGTACCATGCTGGGGTTCCATCTTTTGAGTAGATATATGCTTTGCCTTGTTCTTCAGGGGCCAAATCGTCCCAATGTTTCCAAGCGTTGTATTGCGAGTATAATTCTGTTCTAAGCTTATCAGTTCTAAAAAAGATGGAAGTTTTACCAAATGCTGGAGCGACATGTCTTAAAGGAACATTATTATCAATGTCAAGGCCATCAGTCCATGTAAAAGTCTGTACTACACCAATTTTTTTGGTAATGTTGGCTTTAAGGTTTAATGAAGCTCCATAAATTTGTGCTCGACCAGTATTAGTAATCATCTGAACTTCACTTTTTACTCCATCATACATAATAATATCCTGACCATTAAAGCTTCCTTTTCTTCGTACCATTGCATCAACCAAAAAGGTGTAAAAGCCTACTACCTCAATTTGACCTTTATAAGATAATTCACGCGAAAAGCTTAACTCTGAATTATAAGAATACTCAGGTTTTAAATTTTCATTAGGAACCACTACTTTTCCCGGTTCAGAATCAAAAACTTTGGCTAAATCATCAATGTTAGGAGCTCTAAACCCACTCGCCGTATTAAATCCAATTTTCCATTTTTTAGAGGGCATATAATTCAGGCCAATAAAACTTCCATTGAATGCTGATGTGCTCAATTTTATTTTGTCAAATGGAAATTTATAAAATGAAGTGTCAGTAAAGTTGGATTCCATTTCAATATAGGTGTATCGAAGTCCGGTACTGAAATTTAACTTTTTATTTATATTCCACTTGTAAGTTAAGTAGGCTGCAGCATTTCCCCAATAGCTTGCGCCATCAGGATATCTAGTGGAGGTTGATCCATGTTCTCCATTTCTAATGTTAAGCGTAGAAGCTTCTGAAAAAACCTTATTGTAAACTCCCTCAATCCCATAATATATGGTGTGTTTCGTTCCTATATATTTATCAAATTCAATATTTAAAGTGAAAACATTTACACGTTCATTTCTTTTTCGGAGGCTGTTGCTATTGAACCTTCTGTCATTTCTGCTTTCACTAAAATATTGATATCCCCCTATTATTTGAACCCTATCCCATGCATCATTACTTATGTCGAAGTTAGAACTAAGATTAGCCATAAACCATTCTTGCGGGCCATAATACCAAGTAGCATATCTGGGAGAAGAGTCTACTTCCTGAACAAGCCTATCATATCGAGGGATGTTACCAGTTTTGGAATAATGAATCCCTAAATTGAGGTCTACTTTACTGCTAGCCTGATAAGTTGTTTTGAACATTAAGTTTTGCTGCGTATAAGCACTTGCAACTTGTAATTGGGGATCTGAGTTTTTCTTAATGGTATCTTTACCATCCAACCTGACCTGGAACCAATTCCTTTTTCCGAATTCTTGATAATCTGGATGATAAACTGAGCCTGATTTTAGATCATTGAAGGTGCAAAAGGTGTAGCTAAAAAGAAAGCCAATTTTTTCTTTTCCAATTCCAAATTTTAAATGTCCAGTTCTTTCAGTATTGGCGGAGCTATAACGGAGCAAAGCATCTCCTTGAAGAAGAGTAGAATCTTTTTGAAAGCTAAGTTTAGGTTTTGTGGTTGCAAAACTCATTACTCCACCAAGTGCGTCACTTCCATAAATTACCGAACCTGGCCCATAAATAACTTCAGCGGCCTGTGTTGCATTTGGATCTATTGAAATTATGTTCTGGACATTGCCACTTCTGAAAATGGCATTATTCATTCTAATGCCATCAACAACAATTAACACTCTATTTGCTGAGAACCCTCTAATCATCGGGCTTCCACCTCCCATTTGGCTTTTTTGAATAAATACCTCACCAGTATTATCAAGAATGTCTGCAGTAGTTTGAGAATTTGAAAATTCAATTTCTTGAATTGTAATTGGGACAATCATATTGGGTACCTCAGACTCTAATTGCTGTCTTTTATTAGCGGTAACCGTCACCGATTTTAGGTCAATGGCACTTTTGGTTAGGTAAACCGTTCTGTTACTAGAAATAACTTCCTTATAAGTGGTAATGAATCTATTGTATGAGGGATGTTGAAAAATTAGAGTGTCATTTTCATTAAACCCAGAAAAATCCACAACTCCATTTTCGTCCCCTGTAATTGAAAACTTAAAATGATGATCAATTACAAAAACTTCTGGTACTTTTTCTAAATTATCAATGTTGTAGATATATACTTTTTGAGCTGACAATGCCCAAGTAAAGGTTAAGAAAATGGATATTGCTAATATTTTGGTGAACATTTAGACTGGCGATTAATCAAAAATTAAGCCTAATCGTTAAGTTTTAATACCGCCATAAATGCTGCTTGTGGAATCTCTACATTTCCAACTTGACGCATTCTCTTTTTACCTTTTTTCTGTTTTTCAAGTAACTTTCTTTTTCTTGAAATATCACCTCCGTAACACTTAGCAGTCACATCTTTTCGAAGAGCTTTTACGGTTTCACGACTTACTATTTTTGCACCAATAGCCGCTTGTATTGCAATATCAAATTGTTGCCTTGGAATTAATTCTCTTAATTTAATACAAATCTTTTTTCCAAAAGTGTGAGCGTGGGTTCTGTGAATAAGAGCAGAAAGCGCATCAACTTGATCCCCGTTTAGTAGAATGTCCAGTTTAATTAAATCAGATTGTTGGAATCCAATCGGTGAATAGTCAAAGGATGCATAGCCTCTAGAAACGGATTTTAAGCGATCGTAAAAATCGAATACAATTTCTGCTAATGGCATTTCAAAATTCAATTCAACTCTGTTGGTTGTAAGGTATACCTGATTCTTCAAGTTTCCTCTTTTCTCAATACAAAGACTTAATACAGCGCCAATGTAATCTGATTTAGTTATTATTTGGGCATTTATGTAAGGTTCTTCAACAGCATCTAATGCCGAAGGGTCTGGAAAGTCACTAGGATTATGAACCTCTAAAACTTCACCTTTTTTAAGGTGGGCAATATAGGAAACGTTGGGAACCGTGGTAATAACAGTCATTCCAAACTCACGCTCAAGTCTCTCTTGAATAATTTCCATGTGAAGCATGCCAAGGAAGCCGCAACGAAAACCAAAACCTAATGCTGCTGAGCTTTCGGGTTCAAATGTTAAGGAAGCATCGTTAAGCTGAAGCTTCTCCATAGACTCTCTAAGCTCTTCATACTCTTCAGTGTCAACTGGGTAGATTCCTGCGAACACCATTGGTTTTACATCCTCAAATCCCTGCACGGCATCTGTACAAGGATTAGTTACTGTTGTAATAGTGTCTCCGACCTTTACTTCTCGTGCTTGTTTAATTCCTGATATTATGTAACCTACATCGCCAGCTTTTACAACGGGTCTTTTTTCTTGTTCCAAACGTAAAATCCCAATCTCGTCAGCAAAATATTCCTTGCCAGTATTGATGAACTTTACCTTATCTCCTTTTTTGATTTCGCCATCAAAAACTCTGTAATAAGCAATTATTCCGCGAAAAGAATTAAAGACAGAGTCAAAAATCATGGCTCGAAGTGGTTTTTCCGGCTTTCCAACAGGTGCTGGGATTCTTTCAATTACCGCCTTCAGCACATTTTCTACACCAATTCCAGTCTTTCCAGAAGCTTCCAGAATATCTGCTCGATCACACCCAATCAATTCTTCTATTTGATCTTTTACTTCCTCTGGGTTGGCAGAAGGCAAATCCATTTTATTTAATACTGGAATAATTTCGAGGTCATTTTCTAAAGCCAAATAAAGATTAGAAATAGTTTGAGCCTGAATTCCTTGAGTGGCATCTACAATCAGCAGGGCACCTTCACAAGCCATGATACTTCTTGAAACTTCATACGAAAAATCAACATGACCAGGAGTATCTATTAAGTTCAAGGTATAATCTGTCCCTTCGAAATTATAATCCATTTGAATGGCGTGACTTTTAATGGTAATTCCACGTTCACGCTCAAGATCCATATTATCTAAAAGCTGAGCTTGTGCATCTCTGTCACTTACCGTTCCAGTTACTTGTAAAAGTCTGTCAGCAAGGGTGCTTTTTCCGTGATCAATGTGAGCTATAATGCAGAAATTCCGAAAGTTTTCCATTCAAAAAAATTAGTATGCGAAATTAACTTATTTGGAAGGATTTCTATGCTATTCTTAAATCGAAATTGATGGCATTTTGAAAAGATGGAAACTTATATTTGCCGTCTATAATTAAGCAAATGAACGTAATTGAATCCATTAAAAAAGCCAAGGGCGAAACACTATTTTCTTTTGAAATTTTACCTCCTTTAAAAGGTGCACATATAGGTGATCTTTTTGGAAGAATTGATCCATTAATGGAATTCAATCCAAGTTTTATTAATGTAACTTACCATAGAGAAGAATTCGTTTATAAAAAGAGAGCGAACGGGTTACTTGAAAAACAAGCTACTCGCAAGCGTCCTGGTACGGTTGGAATTTGTGCGGCTATTTTAAATAAATACCATGTAGAAACTGTGCCTCACCTTACTTGCGGTGGGTTTACCGAAGAAGAAACGGAAGATGCTTTAATTGACCTAAACTTTTTGGGAATTAATAATGTACTTGCACTTAGAGGAGACCCAATGAAAAGTGATAAGAACTTTGTTCCAAATGAAGGTGGACATGAATATGCTGTTGATTTGGTAAAGCAGATTGGGAACATGAATAAAGGGAAGTACTTAAGTGATGAAATTATGAACCCTGCTCCAACTGAGTTTTGTATTGGAGTAGCTGGCTATCCTGAAAAGCATTTTGAATCCATGAATTTAAAAACGGATTTAAAACATTTAAAGGCAAAAGTTGATGCAGGTGCCGAGTATATAGTTACTCAAATGTTTTTTGATAATCAAAAGTTTTTCTCATTCGTTGAGAAATGTCGAGATATTGGAATTAATGTTCCGATTATTCCAGGATTAAAGCCCATTACTGTTAAAAGTCATATTCAGTTTTTACCCAAAACATTTAATATAGATTTCCCCGAAGCGTTAGCCGATGAGTTGGAGAAATGTACAACTAATGCTGAAATAAATGAAGTTGGAATTGAATGGTGTATTTCCCAAAGTAAAGAACTGAAAAAAGCAGGAGTTCCTTCATTACACTATTATACAATGGGGAAATCTGATACCGTTAGAAGAATAGTATCTGAAGTTTATTAGGTGATCTTAAGCTCGGTTAGTGAGATTTCTGATCCGAAAAAAGAAGCAGTTATCTTTTCAAAAGAGCTAGTATAATCTGAAACGAAAAACTCATCGCAGTTTTTTGAAGGGCTCGAATTAAGCAGCCCGTTATCTGAAAGTTGTTTTTGTAATTCTAAAGCAACCAATTTGCCAGAATCGATAATTGAAACCTTGTTTTTATAATAAGTTGTAATTTCTTTTTCGAGTAAGGGGTAATGAGTGCAACCTAGAACTAGCGTGTCAATGTTTTTTAATTCTTTTCTTTCAAGGTAGGCAGAAATTACAGCTTTGCTTACCGAATCTTGGATAAAGCCCTCTTCTATCATTGCAGCTAATAATGGAGTCTCTAATGAGGCTATTTTAACTGGATTAGTTCGGTTTTGATAAATATTACTTCGTATTGTAGCTTTAGTGCCTATTACTCCAATTTGATTGCTAGAATAATTTGATTTAATGCATTTGGCAACCGGGTCAATAACATTAATTACCGGAACATTTTCAGGAACCATTTCTTTAGTCGCTTCAAAGGCATGAGCTGAAGCAGAATTACACGCAATTACAATAGCTTTACAGTTCTTCTTTAGTAAAAACTCAGTAATTTGCTTTGAGTATCTAATGATGGAATTGGAAGATTTTTCTCCATAAGGTAAATGCAGAGTGTCTCCAAAATAAACTAGGTTCTCTTTGGGTAAAAGTGTTTTAATGGATTTGGCAACAGTAAGTCCACCAACTCCAGAATCAAAAACACCTATGGGGTTATCCGAAAAATTCATCAAAAAAAAACCTCGCATTGCGAGGTTTCAAAAGTATTAAAGAATACCTAATTGTTTTTTTACTAAAGGAAGTAAATCTTCCCCCTCTGGATAATAGAGTAATGCCCCAGTTCCCGAATCGATAACATAAGAGAAACCATTTGCTTTGGCTACAGCTGCAATTGCATCTCGAGCTTTTTTAATAATAGGTTCCATAATTGTGGTTTCTCTTTTAGCTAATGCTTCCTGAGCTTTGCCTTGGAAATCCTGAATTCTTCTTTGGATTCCCATGATTTCTTCTTCCTTCGAAGCTTTTATTATATCACTCATAAGAGCTGCATTAGCCTGATAATCAGTGTATTTTTTTTCGTATTCTGAGGTCATTGCTGTTAACTGCATTTCCAATTCTTTGGCGTATGCCTGAAGCGCTGCTTCTGCCGTATCTTTTTCTGGCATTACTTGCAATAATTCATTTGAATTAATGTGACCAATTTTACTTGTTTTTTGTGCTTGGGCAATACCCATGCTAAATACAAAAAATGCAATTATTCCTAGTTTTCCTACTGTTTTCATGTTTCTGATTTTAAGGTGTGCGAAAATATACTTTATCACTTAGATTTACCTACTTTTTTAATAATGAAATCTGTTTTGTCGTACCTAGTGTTAGAATATAAAACGTTCGATGAGCTAGCTAAATCAAATACAACTGCATAATTATTTCGATCAGCCATATCTTTTAACGCATCATAGATTTTATCTTGTAGAGGTTTAATTAATTTTTGGCGGGCCTTAAAAAGCTCTCCATTTACACCAAATTTTTGTTTTTGGTAAAGACGAACTTCTTTTTCCATTTCTGTAATCTCTTTTTCTCTTTTTTGTTTTAACTCTTCAGTTAATAGGATTTTTTCGGCTTTATAAGCCTGATACAATTTTTCAATTTCAGAATATTTACCTTCAATTTCATCTTGCCATTTTTTAGATAATTTATTTAACTCATCTTGAGCCTCTATATAACCAGGCATACTCTCGAGAATCAACTCTGAATTGACATAGACAAATTTTTGAGCATTAGAAGTAAGACCTAATGCTAAAATAAAACCGAAAACTAAAAGTAATTTTTTCATTAAATAATTTTTAGAGCTGTCCAAGATTCGCGCCAATCGTAAAATGAATTTGAGAACGATCCATATTTGGGTAACCAGGAATGTCGTCTAATCGGTATCCCCAATCAAGTCCAAGCAATCCAAACATAGGAAGGAAAACTCGTACACCAAGCCCAGCTGATTTTTTTAATTCAAAAGGTGAGAAGTTGTCTATGTCATTCCATGAGTTGCCCGCCTCTGTAAAGGCTAATACATAAATTGTTGCACTCGGGTTCAAACTCAAAGGATATCTTAATTCCAAAGTGTATTTTGCAATAGATGTTCCGCCAGTTTGAGGGGAGACTGAGGCATCATTATAACCACGTAAAGCAATTATTTCTCTACCATCTAATTGAAAACCAGTTAAACCACTTCCGCCTAGATAAAATCGTTCAAATGGTGCGTGTCCTATATCCTCATTATAATAACCCATGAAGCCAAAACCAATTTTCGCCTTAAATACAAGGTTTTGAACAATAGGAGTGTACCAGTCTGTTGTAAATTTCCATTTGTAATACTCTACCCATTTATATTTTGGTATCAGTCCCAAATAAAATGCGGGCTTTGT
>ENA-UOXV01005068-UOXV01005068.1-marine-metagenome-genome-assembly--contig:-NODE-5068-length-14738-cov-4.701832_pt1 | contig 14738 bp, 14 predicted proteins | sample MGYA00238165_ERZ766961 | MGnify/ENA primary metagenome ERZ766961 (study PRJEB28924, sample SAMN03173240) | marine metagenome | biome: Marine; feature: Water; material: Subsurface seawater | place: North... | reverse complement strand
GGTCTGGTTCACGGATTGGTTTCTTCGATTACAAGGATTTCTCTCTGTTAGGCCTCCTGCTGATTTGGGTAGAACCGGAGCCCTTCAAGCCAGTTTTTACGTTTACTGTTGTATTTGGGGCCTTCTAATGAAACTATGAAGAGTTTATAGAAGCGGGTCCAGCAGTGTTAGGTTTATTATTTTGATGCATGTAACGGTTCCCGACTGTGCCCCTCTACTTTTAGAGTTGTCTCAGATGACTCAATGATTAAGTATAATTATCTTCTGCACGTTTGGACGAAAATTATCGCTCCTCCGAGTAATCTTAGGCAATTTATCTCTATCTAGCCGATTATTTCTGATTTTGTTTATGAAGCTTTCCCGTTGGCTCAAAAAAATAATATTCCCGGATTCGGAGTCGCTCATTTTACTTGGGATTGGTTTTTTTCTAAGCTGTATCCACCAGTTTTGTCTTCTGCTTTAATCAAACATTTTATTAAACAAGCTGAATTAGCTACCAAATTATATTTTCCGCCATTTACACCTGAAGAAATATTGGTCCATTTCAAAAAGAAGGTTATTCAAGTTCCCCTAATAGTTCGAGAAAGTCCATTCTTAGGTAAAAAAATAAAGGATGATCGTTTTAAAATTCTAATTATTGATAGTGGAGCAATTGTTCTTAAAGAATCTATTTCTAAAGCATCGCATCAGTTTCCTTTGCTTGACGATGTTTTGTTTTTGGCCATGAACAGTGAAACTCAAGCAACTAATATTTCTATTATTGCCCAAGGTGAGTTGTTAGCTGATTATATCCCACAGGTGGATCTGGTAATAGGTAGGGCAGGTTTTAATACCATTTCAGAATGTATTGCTTACCGTACTCCAATGTTATTGTTGGGTGAAGCATCAAACCCTGAAATGAGTGAGAATATCATAAATTTAAAAAAATCAGGATTGGGTTCATTTATGTCTTTGGAAGATTTTGAATCCAATTTGGTCAAGTTTATTCCTGCTTTTATTAAAAATGAATACAAACATTTGAAGACAAATATGATGGATCATGAATTTGAATTGAATGGAGCGGAAATAATTGCTCATGACATATTAAATAGTATCAAATGAACATAGCAATAATACCTGCCAGGGGTGGCTCTAAACGATTGAAAAATAAAAATATTTATTCATTTTTAGGGAAACCACTTATTGCCTACAGCATTGAAGCATGTCTAAATTCCACATCTATTGATCAAGTGTATGTGAGTTCCGAGAGTAAAGAAATATTAGATGTTTCTGAAAGTTTTGGTGCTATTCCATTGCTCAGAGAAGCACAATTGGCTGATGATTTAACGCCCAAAATAATTGCCATTCGTGCTGCTGTTGATGATTTGAAAGCACTTGACCTAATGCCCACCAATGTTGCTGTGGTACAAGCAAATTCCCCACAACTTACATCGGATTTTTTAGATGCAGCGTTTGATAAATTCACAAAATACAATCTTTGGGAGATCATGTCGACTGATGATAACGGTATCCAAAATGCTGCTTTACGCATTGTAAAAACCGAGGTATTATACAATACTTTTTTAAGCGCTCATTGTGGTTTTATTCAAAAGAACATGATGGATGTTCATACTATTGATGATATTCGAACCCTAGAAAAGTTAATGAGCTAATGTGTGGCATAGCAGGATATATTGGTAGAGAAAAACTTTCGGATGAACTTCTTGAAAAGGCATTGGGTAAAATGGATAGTCGAGGTCCAGATGCGCATGGTGTTTATAAATATGAAACCAAAGGGCTTTATGTTTATCTACTTCACAAAAGGTTATCCATCCTTGATTTAGATTCAAGATCGAATCAGCCCTTTAAAAATGGGGATGACACCCTCGTTTTTAATGGAGAAATCTACAATTACAAAGAAGTTAGAAAGCGATTAGAAACTAAAGGAATTCAGTTTTTGACATCAAGCGATACAGAAGTATTGGCAAAAGCAATGGAATGCCTTGGTGACGATGCCATGAATTTGTTGGAAGGAATGTGGAGTTTTGCTTCTTTCAATGAAAAGACTGAAACATTGACCCTCTCTCGAGATCGATTTGGTGAAAAACCTTTGTACACCCACCAGAACGATTCAGGTTGTTATTTTGCCTCAGAAACTAGAACACTAAGAACGATAGCCAATAGAGAATTTGAGATAAATTACGACCATCTTAAAAGGCTATTGGTAAATGGACATAAATCGCTTTACAAGCAAAAAGCAAGTTTTTATCGAGGTATTGATGAAATTGATTTAGCCACCAAAACTAGGATTGGCAGAGATTTAACAATTCGAAAATTTAAATTTTGGAAACCTTCCTTTTTACCAGTGGAAATGTCAGAAAAGGAAGCCATATCTGGAATAAAAGAACGGTTAATTCAAAGTGTTGAATATAGGATGCGGTCAGATGTTCCTTTAGCCTTTTGCTTGAGTGGAGGAGTAGATTCTTCTTCTCTTGTATCTATAGCTGCAAAAGAACTTGGTGCAGATGTGAATACATTTTCCATTGTTGATCAAGACAAGAGGTATAATGAGTATGATAATATTCAGGAAACGATAAAAGATACTGGTTGTAGCCATCATTTAATAGAGCTTGATCCCAAACATAATTATTTAGATAAGCTTAAAGAGCTTGTTCAATACCATGATGCTCCTGTGGCTACTATCAGTTATTTGGTTCATTCTTTTTTGTCTGAAAAAATACACGAGAAGGGGTATAAAATTGCAATATCTGGAACAGGCGCTGATGAATTGTTTACGGGGTATTATGACCATTTTAATTTACATTTTCAAACTTGTAGGAAGGAGCCTAACTTTAATAAACTTTTGGAAGATTGGAAAAAGCATCAATTGGAGTTTATTAGACACCCTTCATTTAGAAAGTATGATTTGTATTTTGAAGACCCCAATATCCGTGACCATATTTACTTGAACAACAAAGTCTTCGCTTCCTATTTGTTAAAGCCTTTTACAGAGCGGTTTTCCGAGGTTAATTATTCTGATCATTTGCTTCGTAATAGAATGATGAATGAAATGTTTAACGAAGTTGTTCGAGTAATACTTCATGAGGACGATTTGAATTCTATGAAGTATTCTATAGAAAATAGAAGTCCATTTTTGGATAGGAACTTATTCGATTTTGCCAACTCCATCCCTTCAAAATATTTGATAAAAAATGGCTATGCCAAATATTTGTTGCGAGAGTCAATGCAAGGAATTCTGAATGATAAAGTTCGGTTGAGCAGAGAAAAGAAAGGATTTAACGCTTCGATTAATTCTATTATAGATTTTGAAAACCAAGGACATATCGATTTTATATTAGAAGACAGCCCAATTTATGAATTAGTTGATCGGAATAAAATTGTGGATTTGCTCAAGGAAAAAAAATATACGAATAGTTTCAAGAAATTTCTATTTAATTTTATTAATGTAAAGCTATTTTTGGAAACTATTTAAAAAGGATTGATGGTACAAGTTACTCAGCCATTTTTGCCTCCTCAGGAGGAGTACATGCAGCTTCTAAATGGAATTTGGGAAAGAAAGTGGCTTACCAATCATGGACCACTTTCTAATGAATTTGAAGAGAAAATTAAAAAAAGGTTTGATCATCCTAACTTCAATTCCGTCTCTAATGGAACTTTGGCTTTACAGCTTGCATATAAGGTTTTAGAATTAAAAGGAGAAGTTATTACAACTCCATTTTCTTACGTAGCCACAACTTCTTCCTTAGTTTGGGAAGGGTTGACTCCGGTTTTTGCTGATATTGATTCGAAAACACTCAATATTGATCCTCTATCGGTTGAATCCAAAATCACAAAAAGAACTACAGCTATTGTCGCGACTCATGTTTATGGAAACCCATGCGACATTCATGCCTTGGAAGCCATTGCAAAAAAGTATGAACTAAAATTAATTTTTGATGCAGCTCATGCATTTGGCTCTACATATAAAGGCAAAAGCGTATTTCAATACGGAGATATCTCAACAGTTAGTTTTCACGCCACAAAACTTTTTCACACTATAGAAGGTGGAGGGGTTTTTTGCAAAGACAATGAACTTAATTCTAAAATTTATTATGCAAAAAATTTTGGTCATCATGGTGAAGTTGAGTTTAAAGGGGTTGGAATAAATTCCAAACTTTCCGAATTTAATGCCGCCATGGGGTTGATTAACTTAAAGTATATTGATGTTATTTCGCAAAAAAGGTTAGATGATTTTCGTCAATATAAAAATGATTTAAAAGGGGTTAATGTTAAGTTTCAAGAAATTCAGGGTCAAGGAAAATCGAATTTGTCATATTGTCCAATGCTTTTTGAATCTGAAGCTAGTTTATTGAAAGTGCGATCCATTTTAGAACAGAATGGATATGCAGCAAGAAGATATTTTTATCCAACACTAAATACCCTCAACTATTTAAAAAATGAAAGTTGCCCAATTGCAGAAGATATTTCGAAAAGGATTCTATGTCTCCCGACGTTTTATGGCCTTTCTGTAGAAGAAATTACCCAAGTTACAACTAAAATAAGGGAAACAATAGGATAGAATGAAAACGGCAATAATGCAACCCTACTTTTTCCCTTATATTGGGTATTTTCAATTGTTGAATGCAGTAGATGAATTTATTCTTTATGATAATATCGAGTATACAAAAAAGGGTTGGATCAATAGAAACAGAATTCTTTCGAATGGAAAGGAACAATTAATATCAATTCCAATAAAAAAAGACTCTGATTATTTGTCCATTGAAGAAAGGTCATTAAGTGATGGTTGGAATAAAGATAAGATGAAGCTTTTTAATAAAATAAAAGAAAGTTACCGAAAAGCTCCGTATTTTAATCAGTCAATAGAAGTAATTGAAAGTTGTTTGTTATTCAAAGAGCAAAATTTATTTCAGTTCATTCACAATTCTTTAATACAAATAGCAGAGCACCTTAATATCAATACCCCAATAATTCGCTCTTCTGAGATTTCCATTGATCATAGTTTGAAATCGCAAGAAAAGGTTCTTGCTTTGTGTAATGCAAGAGAATGCTCTACTTATGTGAACCCAATAGGCGGACTGAATTTGTATAATAAAGGCGATTTTTTAAATGAAAATATTGATTTGAGGTTTATTAAATCTAATTCTTTTGAATATGTACAATTTAAAAATGAATTTATTCCTTGGTTATCAGTAGTTGATGTCATTATGTTTAATTCGCAACAGCAAATTAAAAAATATTTAAACGAAGGTTTTACTCTAATTGAAAATTAAAATACGAATGGCTAATTGGAATAAAATTGGAAGGATTTTCAATCCCAGTGATTATGTAGAAATTCAATGGTTAGATCAATTTGCACAAGCTCCTGCTACGTTAGTTTTCGATGATTTTGTCCGAGTTTACTTTTCTTGTCGCCCCAAACCAATAGATGGTCAGTTTGTAAGCGATACTGCTTGGGTTGATTTTGATCGAAAAGATTTGACTAAAGTGCTTAACATAGCAAAGAAACCCATTTTACCAAGAGGCGACAAAGGCACTTTCGATGAATTTGGTGTTTATCCAACTTCAATTGTACGTAATGAAGATAAGGTAGTGGCATATTATGGCGGCTGGACACGTTGTGAGGCAGTGCCTTTTAACGTGGCCATTGGCAGAGCTACTAGTTCGGATAATGGTGAAAGTTTCACTAAAGAAGGTCCAGGGCCTATCATTTCTTATTCTCCTGAAGAACCCTTTGTAATGAGTGGCCCAAAAATCAGAAAATTCGGATCTACTTGGTACTTGTTCTATATTGCTGGAAAAAAATGGATTTCCACTTCTCGAATTGCTGAGCCGGTGTACCAAATTCGTATGGCTTATTCAGATGATGGAATCACATGGAAAAAAGAAAATAAAGATTTAATTCCGCCTAGAATAGAAGAAGATGAATGCCAAGCAAGTCCAGATGTGTTTTTTAAGGATGGAGTTTATCATATGTTTTTTTGTTACCGAAAGAGTCTCAACTTTAGGGGAAAAGAGGGAGGTTATAGAATAGGATATGCTTTTTCTACTGATTTAATAAATTGGACAAGAGATGATTCAAAATCAGGGATAGACGTTTCGGAAAGTGGCTGGGATTCTGAAATGGTAGCCTATCCACATGTGTTTGAACTTGATGGTGAAATATATATGATGTATTTAGGAAACGATGTTGGAAGAGAGGGGTTTGGACTGGCTAAGCTTTCTGGGAAATTATAGCAAATGGTAAATTGGAAGAAATACGGTAAAATTTTTGATCCGACTCAATTAAAGGTCTTTAGTTACTGCAATGAATTTGCTCAATCTCCTCAAGTTTTAAAAATTGATAATGGATTTAGAATCTATTACTCCACTCGAGAAATCGACGAAACTGGAAAGTTTTTGTCACACATAGCTTTTGTTGATTTTAATAAAGATTTTTCAAAAATAATTGGGAAATCGGAAAAACCAGTAATTCCTTTAGGAGGATTAGGAACTTTTGATGAACATGGTATCTTTCCAATTAATCCTCTAAAAGTTGAGTCTGAAGTTTATGCTTATACATGTGGTTGGTCAAGGCGTAAGTCCGTTTCTGTAGAAACCTCCACCGGATTGGCAATAAGTAAAGATGGAGGAAAAACATTTTTAAAAACTGGACAAGGACCTATTTTTAGTTCATCATTGAATGAACCATTTCTTGTTGGCGATTCTTTTGTGAAAAAATTCAATAATAAATTCCATATGTGGTACATTTATGGAGTGCGTTGGCTGGAGAATAGTCAAGAAGAACCTGCGAGAGTTTATAAAATAGCTCATGCTACAAGTGATGATGGAATGGTCTGGGATAGAAATGGGGAAACTTGTATTCCTGATAAAATAGGAGAAAATGAATGTCAGGCATTGCCCTCAGTTGAGTATCATAATGATCAATATCACATGGTATTTTGTTACAGGCATGCAATGGGATTTAGAAAAGACCCTTCTAAAGGATATCGATTAGGCTATGCACTTTCCGATGATGGAATACATTGGGAACGGAATGATGATTTTGGAGGAATAGATATTCCTAACGGAGAATGGGATCGAGATATGAGGTGTTATCCACATTTGTTCAGTCATGAGGGAGAATTAATTCTACTTTATAATGGCAATGAGTTTGGTAAATATGGATTTGGTTTGGCCAAATTAGAAAATTAAAAATGTCGGGAGCCTCCTATTTATTAAATACTAGCAAACTCACAGATATTCAGGAGCACTTAGAATCTTGTGACAATAATTTTATACCACCGCTTTCCTCAAAAATAAATATAAAAGACTATTCTAAGAAACTTTTTCAACATGCTGAAAGGTATGAGGCTTGGGATCGGCATTTGTTGATAGGATTAGTTGCAATGTATGTTAGTCCAAAGAATACGGGTTTTATTACAAATGTTAGTTTATTAAAGGACTATCAAGGTGCAGGAATTGCTAATAAACTAGTGACAAATTGTATTAATTCTGCAGTTGAAAAAAAGATAGGGCTAATAGAGTTAGAGGTAAACCTCAACAATTATGTAGCTTTGAATTTATATAGCAAATTGGGTTTTGTCCGACATAGTGAAAAGGACTCGCAAAATATTATTTTAAGTAAATCACTCAAAGGAAAAGAATGAAAAAAGAAAGAGACTATAACGCTGAGCTTAAAGATACAAATGATCATAAGTATGCTTATGGATTTGATTTCGATGTTATGCATAAATACATGATTCGTTCATTTGAACCATTTTTTAATGATGGAAACTTTTTAGAGTTAGGTAGCTTTAAAGGTGATTTTACTCGACGTTTTCTTCCTTATTTTGATGATATTACATGTGTTGAGGCGTCTGATGAAGCTGTGGCAATGGCAAAATCAGAATTTGGAAATAAGATTAAATTTGAAAATTCTCTTTTTGAAGAAGTGAACCTACCAACTAAGTATGATAATATCGTTCTTACTCATGTTCTAGAACATTTGGATGATCCAGTTAAAGTATTAAAAAGAATTAACGATGAGTGGCTTTCCGATAGTGGTCGGTTCTTTTTAGTATGTCCTAATGCAAATGCACCCAGTCGACAAATTGCTGTAAAAATGGGGCTTATTTCACATAATGCTGCAGTTACTCCAGCGGAGGCAGAACATGGACATGGTATTACTTATTCATTGGATACATTAGAAAGAGACGCAAATGCTGCAGGTTTAAAAGTAGTTCACCGATCTGGAATCTTTTTTAAAGCGTTGGCAAATTTTCAATGGGACAGATTACTTAATACAGATATAATATCTCCAGAATACCTTGAAGGATGTTATCAATTGGGACAACAATATCCCGATTTGTGTTCTAGTATTTTTTTAATGTGTGAAAAAGGAGAATTAATAATAAAATGAGTAATTTAAAAGAAAATAAAAAAGATCAAGAGGATAAATATGTTCATGGTATGGATTGGGGAGCGGATGAGCTTAAGGACTTTGAACTTTCCAACTATAGAAAGTATCAATATGATTTGATCGACTCTCACATAGGCACGGACATTCTTGAAATTGGGAGTGGAGATAGAAGCTTTACTAATCAGATTGTAAAGAATAAAAAAGGAATTAGACGAATAGTGTCAATTGAACCTTCGGAAGTTCTATTCGATACTTATAGAAATAAATACGAACTTCCTGATTTTGTAAGTTTTGAAACTTTTGATTTATTTGATATGACCCCTGAGAGTTGTGGGTTATTTGATACAATAATATTAATTCATGTTTTGGAACATGTTGAATTTGATAGAAAGGCTGTTGATCATATACATTCTCTATTAAAACCAGGAGGAAAGGTTTTAATAGAAGTACCCGCAATGCAGAGTTTATTTTCCGTTCATGATGACATGTTAGGGCATTTTAGAAGATACAACAAGAGAAATTTTAAATCTATGATAGACTCATCCAAATATGCAATAAAGAAATTATGGTATCAGGATGCTATCGGAATGATTGGTTCATTTATATTTTTTAAAATTAAAAAAGTTCGACTAAAGTCTGCTGCAGGTGTTGAATTAGTAAAGAATGAAGGGGCTTTATACGATCGATATGTTATTCCTTTTGAGAAATTTTATGAACGATTTATTACTCTTCCTTTCGGGTTAAGTATTACCGGCGTTTTGATTAAAAAACAGAAATGAGTTTAATTACTATATCTTTTGCAGTATATCAAAACGAGGGTTCGCTCATTTTTCTTCACGATGAGATAGTTTCAGAGTTGAGCCGAAATTTTCCGCATCATGATTATGAATTACTTTTCGTTAATGATGGCTCTAAAGACGGTTCTCTTAGTGAATTACAGGAGTTAAGACGAAAAAACCCCAAAGTAAGAATAATTTCTTTTTCGAGGAATTTTGGGCAAATGGCGGCAATTCTTGCTGCTTGGGAAAATGCAAAAGGAGATTGTGTGATTAACATGGCAGCTGACCTTCAGGATCCTCCGTCACAAGTTTCATTAATGATTAACGAATGGCTCGAAGGAAATGAGATAGTCATAAGTTATCGACAATCTCACAAAACTAACTGGCGAAAAAAAATAACATCCAAGCTTTTTTATAAATTGATGCTTCCCAATGTTCCTCCAGGAGGATTTGATTTTGCATTAATAGATAGGAAGCCAATGGAAGCAATAAATAGTTTAAAGGAACGAAATAGATTTTACCAATACGATATATTATGGGCTGGTTTTAGAATTAAGTATCTTCCATATGACAAGGTAGAGCGGAAAATCGGTCAATCTCAGTATAATTTTCTTAAACGTTTTGGGAATTTTTATTCTGCTTTTTTAAACGTTAGTTATTTGCCATTAAGACTATTAACTTTTGTAGGTGTAGCTATTTCTATTTTGGGTTTTTTATATGCAGGAACAATTTTGTATGCTTATTTTATGTTGGATGTACCTTTTCAAGGCTGGGCTCCTATAATGATGACTCTTTTAATAGTTGGTGGCATGCTTATGCTCATGTTGGGAGTAATTGGAGAGTATATTTGGCGAATATTAGACGAGGTCAAAGGAAGACCCTATTACATAATAGACGAAGAGGTTTGAAAAAGACAATTCTAGAATTTTCTAAATATGGAGTTGTAGGTCTTTTAAGCTTTCTTACTTCAATCTTAATTTATTATTTTCTAATTAATGTAATTAAATTAAGATATGAAATTTCATTTTCTTTGATCTGGATCTACAGTATTCTATTTACCTATTTAATAAATTTCTCTTGGGTTTTCAAACCAGGAGAAAAATTTATTTTTAAAAAGTATTTTGTAAAATATGTTGTCGTTTATTTTATAAGTTATTTAGCTAATATTTTTTCTCTTAAATTGCTTGTGGATCAATTTAATTATGATCCATTTTGGTGTCAGTTTGCCATTATTCCTCTAGTTGTCGTTATTAATTTTTTCGGATTCAAACATTGGGGGTTGAAGTAGGTTAGGAGCTATAAATTTATTAACCCAGCCCCAATTTAAATCATCTTCTATCTAGCTATTGATTGCCAAGATCCACTTCACTAGTTTAATTCTTATTGCGCAATGGAATGGGGGAATCAAATTAACATCTGTAAAACTAAATCACGATTTAATGGGTTAAAGTAGCATGCAGTGTAACAAATTTTCTATTATTGTTTCTTATCTTATTTTATGAAAATGAGTTGGAAGTTGTTACTATTATTCTTTGGGATTTTCATATCTAGATTTATATTTATTTCTAGCGATGTACCATCCGTTAGAATTACTGAACATACCGAAACAGATCAGTATTATTATACCCTACCAATTGAGAATCAATTCGAGTTTGACTCGTGGTACTCGGACTTCCCACCCCAAGAAGAGTCGGTAAGAATCCTATTTGATGTATTTCAAAATTTATGGACAGGGTGTTTTTTTGCTCTTTTTGGATTTAATTTGTTTTCTTTTAAACTGGCGGTAATTTCTGTTTTTTTACTCTCAGCTTGCTTTTTTTATAAGGCATTATCCATAGGTTCAATTAATAAAAAATGGACTTACTTAATATTACTTTTTTTTAGTGTTGAATTCATGACCTTTTCTACAAGTATGGTCCAAAACCCAACTGTATATTCACTTTTCGCTTCCTGTCTTGTTTTATATCTAGTTACAAAATGGATGAACAATCCAAGTGCGATTAATAGTATGTTGCTAGGTTTAAGTTCTGTATTTATAGTTTTATTGGTTTATATTTTCAATAGTTATCTGGCAGGGGCTGTAGGAAGTTTTGTTTTGATTCAATTCTTTTTTCAAAAACGGCGGCATAAATCAATTGTATTTATGTTGATTGGTGTTTTTGCCGGCCTTTTATTGAGCACGGGGTTGACTAAATTTCTTTTTGACAAAACAATAATAGACTTATACGATAACCTGATCACAATTTCTGGCGGTGAATCCCTTAGAGTTGTAGGTCAACTGGAAGTGCCATTGGTTCAAAAAATCAAGTCATTTGTTGGTGGTTTCTTTCTAATAAACGTGTATAGGTTTAACCTTTTTATCATTCCTGTTTTGGTTCTTTCGATGGTATGGTCAGTTTTGAGATTTAGAACTGAAAAGTGGGCACGATTTCATTTCTTGGTGTTTTTATTTGTTTTAATACAGTGCTACTTTGAGCCTATTCATGCTCAAAAAAAATTAACAGTTCTCTTACCGTTCGTTTTGCACTCTGGGTATTTTGCATTTCAGTATTTTTTTAGTTCTCATTCGAAATGGATTAAGATTATTGGATCGGGAGCGTCCTTGGTGGGTTTGTTATTTGGGATATACGCTTGGAAAATGATGACGGCAGATTGGTTTGAAGCTGCTAGATGGGGGGAGAATACCCCAGAATGGTTTAATTTAACAAACCTTTTTTTCCTTTTTCTAGCGGTAGGTTTATTGATGTCACGTTTTTGGAAAAAAAGTAGTTTTTATTCATATGTAATTCCATTATTCTTAATACCCTCAACCCTGCTAGTTGTCTATTATTATGCAGTTAGGGGAACTAAATACATGAATAAAATTGAGGTTTCTCAGGAATTTATACCAAGTAACAAAATGGCCGGCGATTATGTCGAGTCACTATGTTTTCATGGTATGTTGCCAGCTTACCCGACTTATTTGGAATACGAAATGACACCGGAAGAATATGAAATGGAGTTGTTTGCTAAAATTGAATCCAATCAAGTGCAATCGGTTAGTTTTATTCGAAATAAGAGTTTTCCTGAAGGTTATAGTTTTGAAGAAAGAATTCATAAAGGGAAAGTGCTAAATGAAGGGGATACTTTGCTTAATCTTCATAACAAATATATTTTAGTAGATCAAGTGCTTAAATTAAGTCAGGGAAAGGAATTGTATTTAGGTTTGTCCCGTAATAAATAAAAAATTCAATGTATATAATTTCAGAAATATCACCACAATTTCATGGGGATGAAAAAGTAGCAGAACAAATGATTTTGCAATCAAAAATGGCAGGAGCGGATGCCATTAAAGTGCAATTGTATAATGACACTCAATTTGGGACGGAACGTGGGTATTTATCTATGCCATTTGACCAATTGGCAAGATTAAAATCTTTTGCGGAAAACCTTAATATTCCGCTTTTCGCAACTCCTTTCACGATGGATAGGTTGGAGTGGTGTTTGAAATTGGATATGCCTTTTTTAAAGGTTGCTGCTAGAATGCACTCAGGCATGCCAGAACTTACTAAAGAAATTATGAATGCTGGAATTCCTACTTATGTTTCTATTCCTTCAGATCAGCATCCAGATGAAATTGAAAAGTTTGATCATGCCACCTATTTTTATTGTGTAGTAAAATACCCTACAAGAACAGATGAAATAATGTTACCGGATTTTGAAAACTCAGTTTTTGAAGGGCTTTCAGATCATACTTTAGGGAATGCAGGCGCATTGTATGCTGCTGCTCACGGAGCTAAATATCTAGAAAAACACTTCACCCTTAGAAAAAGCTTTCAATTTGCTACAGAGCAAGCACACTTGGGCTCTATGGATGCCAATGATTTAGCAGAAATTAAGAATACTGCTAGAGAATTTGAAATGATTAGAAAAGTATTAAAGAGGTAAATGTTATTTAAACTTTTGTATTGCATTTATGCTTATTATATATCAAAGTCAAAAAATTCGTTAGAATATTTAGCGGGAAAATCGATTTTAGGCAAATCTTTTAGAATAGATGATTCGGTTAAAAATAGTTTTGTCCAATTCAATAGTGAGTTCATTAAGTTGTTTTTTTATGTTCTCCTAAACAACAATAAGCAAACATCGTCAAAAAATGACACCAGCGAATGTGTTATATTCGATTCAAATAATTCATCCTTTGAATTAAGAAAATCTTATATAAAAAGTTTTGCCAAAATCGAGGTAAATAATTTTATTGCTAGGGAAGATCTTGGGAGTAAGATTAATTCTCCAAAACTTGGAACCTTGTTTTCCCTTGTTATATTATACATGGCTTTGATTCCTGTTGCCATATTAAGTAATAAGAGAAAAGCCATTGTTATTATTTTTAGAGATTATATTGAGATGAATGCACTTTCTATTTGTTTGAAAAATTGGAAAATTAGAAGGCTCTATCATTTTAACATTTATGAAAAAGAGAGTAATTTTTTATCTTTTTATTTGGAAAATTCGTTGGGTATTAAGACAACGAAATGCCCCTCTGAAGTTCCTTTAGGATTTTGGAATAAAATAATTATATGTGATGAATTAATAATTTGTAATGCTTACCAACTTGATGAAATAGAGTTCTTTTCTAGCACCATAAGGGTCAATACATTTCAAAAGTGGGGCCCAGAAAATGCACATAAAGTTGCCCCACAATATAAAAGTAGAGATATCGCCTTCCGATCCAATAACAAATTAGGCTATATATCAACGGGAGCTTGGGTAAGAGAAAAGGAAGGGCATGTGGATCAAGGGTTTCAAATGGCAAGGAATGAGCAAATGATGTTGCAGTTTTTTAATAAATTTTTAAAAGGCAAAGATTTAAAACTTATTATTATGCTGCATCCTAGAGAAAAATCTAAAAAATACATGACAGAAAGTACAGCTATGTATGCCAATATTTTAAACGATATTCCCTATGAATTCGCCCCGATAGATGTGCCATCGAATCAATTATTTGATCAAGTAGATCTTGTCGTTTCTTTTTATTCTTCTCTTTTATTTGAACGTTTATACTTTGGATTTAAAACGATTTTTTATACTCTCTTCAGTGACAATTTTCCATTGGAAGAGTCTTCAATAAGGTCTATTTGTGCTTTTAGAGAAGACGAACTTGAAAAATTAATTATTAAAAGCATTCAATTGTCAGATAAAGATTTTTTTCGTACTATGAACCTTGAGAATTATCCCTATCTTAGAGACTAACTATGTGTGGAATTTTAGCATTTTATAATAAAAATGGGATTTCTAAAATAGAAATTTCGCAGGCTATAGAATCTTTGTCGAGTATCAAACACCGTGGACCCGATGGGGAAGGACTGGTTCTTATAAATAGTCAAACAGGAAGGGTTAAAGTACTTAGAACTGTCGACACACCTATTGAAATTAAAACGGATATTGATTATACTGATGTGCAAGAAATTGATGCGGATATTCTGCTTGGTCATCGAAGGTTGAGTATCATAGATGTTTCAATCTCTGGACACCAGCCGATGATTGATCCTGAGACCAATAATGTCATCATTTTTAATGGT
>ENA-UOXV01005065-UOXV01005065.1-marine-metagenome-genome-assembly--contig:-NODE-5065-length-14739-cov-9.463021_pt1 | contig 14739 bp, 9 predicted proteins | sample MGYA00238165_ERZ766961 | MGnify/ENA primary metagenome ERZ766961 (study PRJEB28924, sample SAMN03173240) | marine metagenome | biome: Marine; feature: Water; material: Subsurface seawater | place: North... | reverse complement strand
AGACTGCGTTCAGTCATGATCACGACACGCTAACATCATCAAACTGTTTGCTGGATGAGCGAGATGAGTTGGATGACGCCGAGATTGAGGCGAACGCGCGCGTTATGCTGCGTCGATCTGCGCTCAATTTGCTTGCCCAACGTGAACAAACAGCACTTGAACTCAAACAAAAGCTCGGTCGCCGCTTTCCGGAGTATGCCCCGCTGCTTGATGGCGTGATCGAGCGACTTCAAGAACAGGGTTTGCAAAACGACAGTCGCATGGCAGAGGCCTATGTCCGATATCGAGTCCAACGGGGTCAGGGGCCAATGAAGATTCGGAGTGAAATGATACAAAAGGGGCTTACGGGCAGCGATATCGACACGGCCTTTAGGCGCCAAGCACCAGATTGGATTGCGCTCGCAACGGCTGCTTTGCAGAAGCGTTTCGGGGCTGTGGACGAGTCTGAGCGCTTAGATCGAAAAGAGCGGGCGAAGCGGAGTCGGTTTCTTCAGCAGCGCGGATTTCACTATGAACATATCTCAGCTGCCTTATAATGGAGCGCCTTTGATCGCCGAGACTTGGCAATCAGGGTGAATTTTAACGGCCGCTTGGAGATAGGGAATGAACAGTCAGCAAATCAGAGAGGCATATCTCAAGTTTTTTGAGTCAAAGGGGCATACGGTAGTCGACTCGGCTTCTTTGGTCCCTGACAACGATCCGACTTTGCTCTTCACAAACTCTGGGATGGTTCAGTTTAAAGACGCTTTTGCGATGCTTGAAAACCGCGGTTATACCCGAGCAGTCAGCTGTCAACGCTGCGTGAGAGCAGGCGGTAAGCATAATGATCTCGATAACGTCGGCTACACCGCAAGACATCACACCTTTTTTGAAATGCTAGGTAATTTCAGCTTTGGTGATTATTTTAAGGCTGAAGCCATTGAATTTGCGTGGACCTTTTTGACCGAAGTGGTTCAATTGCCGAAAGAGCGATTGTGGGTAACCATTCACGAGGGAGACGATGAGGCCCACGCTATTTGGGTCGACAAGATTGGATTTGATCCTGAAAGAATTTCTCGACTTGGCGATGAAGATAATTTTTGGACGATGGGCGATACCGGTCCGTGTGGTCCCTCCTCTGAAATTTTCTATGACCATGGTCCCGACATTCCTGGAGGCCCCCCCGGCTCCGAAGATGGTGATTTGGATCGTTTCATTGAAATTTGGAACCTAGTGTTTACCCAATACGACAGAAGCGCCGATGGTACGCTGACGTCGCTGCCGAGTCCCTGTGTCGATACCGGGATGGGATTAGAGCGGGTCGCCGCGGTCCTGCAAGGGGTGCACAACAATTATGACACGGATTTGTTCCAGCCCCTTATCCGTAAAGCCGCTGAAATCTTGGCGATTGATGACTTGAATCATCCCTCGCTTAAGGTGATTGCAGATCATTTGCGCTCCTCTGTATTCCTAATCTGCGATGGTGTGTTGCCGTCCAACGAAGGCCGAGGGTATGTGATGCGTAGGATCATGCGTCGGGCCCTGCGTCATGGCCATGCGCTCGGCGCAACCAAACCCTTCTTTCATGATTTGGTTCCTGTGCTGGTTGCAGAGATGGGGGAGACCTATCCGATGCTGATCAAAACCAGGGAGCAGATTGAAAGAATTGTTTTAAAAGAAGAAACGCAATTTGCTCTGACCCTGGATCAGGGGATGCGCATATTGGACGAAGCCATAACAGGCCTTACGGATCAAGTCATCCCTGGTGCAATCATCTTTAAGCTTTACGATACCTACGGATTTCCAGCCGATTTAACCGGGGATATTGCCCGAGAACGCAATTTACTGTTGGATATGCCGGGGTTCGAATCCGAGATGTCTCAGCAAAGAAATCGTGCGCGAGCAGCCAGTAAATTTCAGGGCGAAGGCGGCGAAGAATTCGAGATTGATGCCGAAACAGTCTTCCTAGGATACGAGACTTTGGACGTGACCGCATCAGTTACGGCGATTCATGATGGCAATGGCTTTGTTGATAGCTGGTCAGGGCAAGGCGCTGTATCGGTGGTGCTGGATCAAACCCCATTCTACGCGGAAAGCGGCGGTCAAGTGGGTGACCGAGGCAGCTTGGTCGCAGGGGGGCTTGTGATGAGCGTGCTGGATACTAAGAAATCCGGCAAGGCCATCGTGCACTATTGCCAAAGTGAAAATGGTGTACTCGCAGTTGGCGATCCAGTGCGCGCGGTGGTTTCGCCGAGCGTTCGGCAAAACACCGCCCGTCACCATTCGGCGACGCATCTGTTGCATGCGGCATTGCGCGTCGTACTGGGAGATCACGTCAATCAGCGTGGCTCACTGGTGTCTGCCGATCGGTTGCGCTTTGATTTTTCGCATTTTGAGGGCGTAACGGCCGAAGAACTGCAGGCGATAGAACATCTTTGTAATCAGGAGATTTTGAAAAACACCGCGATCTCAACCGAGGTGATGAGCGTTGACGCCGCAAAGGAACGCGGTGCCATGGCGCTGTTCGGTGAAAAATATTCAGAATCGGTCAGAGTGTTGACGATGGGGGATGGGTTCTCGATGGAACTTTGCGGCGGCACCCATGCGCTGAGAACGGGCGATCTTGGATTGCTGAGAGTCCTATCAGAACAAGGGATTGCCTCTGGGGTTCGCCGAATTGAAGCGGTCGTTGGCGAACAGGCGCTCAGTGCCATTGCAGAAACAGAAGCCTTCGCCAGCGCGGTCTCAGCCGCGCTTAAAACCGACCGAGGCGCAAGCTTAGCGCGCCTTGAACAAGTCATGGAACACAATCGACGCCTTGAGAAAGAGGTTGCGGCTTTAAATACTAAGCTGGTGAGTGCTGGATCTTTGGATACGGCAGATGCGGTGTTTGAGGTTCAGGGGGTACCCGTTTTAGTGAACCTCATTGATGGTGCGGATCCAAAAAGTCTTCCGGATGCCTTGGATCAGCTCAAAAACAAATTGGGCCGGGGCGTCGTCGTACTGGCTACAGCACAAGCGGGTAAAATAGCCCTTGTGGTAGGCGTGACCAAGGATCTCACTGGGCGAGTGCATGCAGGTGAGCTGGTGAATCATATTGCCCTGCAGGTCGGTGGTAAGGGTGGCGGGCGACCTGATATGGCTCGAGCAGGCGGGAGCGATGTGGCGGCACTACCAGCAGCGTTGGCGTCGGTTGAAGCGTATTTAATGACTCGTCTTGGCTAGTGCCAAAATCAAAAACTGGGGCTCGGGCTGATGCCTGAGTGACTAACGGTAAGGTATAAAGAGGGTTGATCATGGCGCGTTTTGTCATGAAGTTTGGGGGTACGTCGGTTGCGAATATTGCGCTCTTAGAGCGCATTGCTGACCGTGTCCAACAGGTTCAGAAAGCCGGTCATGAAGCGGTGCTCGTGGTGTCCGCAATGGGCCACGAAACAGATCGGCTCGTTACGTTGGCTGAAGCAGTCGACTTCCAATCGCTTGCGACGCGGCGGGAGTTGGATGTGCTGTTGGCAACGGGTGAGCAAGTTACAATCGCCCTGTTGGCAATGATGTTGTTAAAAAAAGGGCTCGCGGCCAAGTCGTATCAAGGTCATCAAGTGCGAATACTCACCGATGATGCCCACAGCCGAGCGCGGGTTCTGAGCGTTGAAACCGAAGAACTCGAGCGTGATTTATCGCAACATATCGTGCCGGTCATAGCCGGTTTTCAGGGCGTGGCGCCCAATGGATGGACGACGACTTTAGGTCGTGGCGGCTCGGATACCACTGCGGTGGCCGTTGCCGCAGCATTGAATGCCGATGAATGTCAGATTTTTACCGATGTCGATGGTGTTTATACGACCGATCCCAGAGTCGTGTCCGAGGCGCGCTGTATGACTCGGATTACCTTTGAAGAAATGTTGGAGCTGGCCAGTTCTGGTTCCAAGGTGTTGCACACGCGCGCCGTTGAGATTGCAAATAAGAACCAGGTTTCGCTCAGAGTGCTCTCTAGTTTCAATGAGGTTGCAGGAACGCTAATCACCACCGAGGATAATATTATGATGGAAGCGCCTTTGATTTCAGGAATCGCGTTTACCCGAGATGAAGCCAAGTTGACCTTGAGAGGCGTGAAAGATCAGCCCGGGATTGCCTCCAGCATCCTCGCACCCATTAGCGAGGCGAATATTGAAGTCGATATGATTGTTCAAAATATCGGTGCAGATTTTAGTACTGACTTCACCTTTACCGTTGCGCGCGCAGATTTTGAATTAGCCCAATCTATTTTGACAGCGGTGTCCGAGCGAATCGGCGCGCAAGAAGTTTTGGGCGATGAACGAATCGCAAAGTTGTCGATCGTCGGGGTGGGTATGCGGTCCCACGCGGGGGTCGCCGCGCAGATGTTCGATATATTGGCGAATGAGTCGATAAATATTCAAATGATCTCAACCTCCGAGATTAAGATCTCCGTTGTGATCGATGAAAAGTACTTAGAGCTTGCGGTTCGCGCCCTGCACGCAGGCTTTGGTCTCGAAGCCGATCCTAGTGCCGATTCGGTTTAAGGTCTTGCAGCCTGCCGTGGCTTTAAATGAGCGTTGTTTGCCGTGAGTGTCCGGCTTGGCCTGTCGCTTTGTCGACAAGATGGGGCGTCGGCTTCTTATTGCTTTTAAAAATGACATTCAAATCGTTCTCCAGCAGGTGACGATGCAAGCGCCCATTAGGCTTTTTGTGGGCTCTGATGCTTTGAATTTCCCCCGTGTAAGGCGACTAGATTTCGGTTAGGATCGAAATAAAGCGTTGATTTCTGTTTTTCAGCAGCTAATCAAAGAGCGCAGGCCAAAGGAGGCTCGATTGCTCATTCTCAGCAGAAAGGTGGGTGAAACGCTTGTCATCGGGGGGGAGATAGAGGTGACAGTGTTAGGCTCAAAAGGAAACCAAGTCCGTCTGGGTATCAAGGCGCCGAAAGACGTCTCGGTACACCGCGAGGAAATTCAAAAAAAAGTGCGCTCTGAATCAGAGGCGTGAGGCGCCCCAGCTTTGATCAAGCGGGTTCGTTTTGGGACGGGCGACGGACCCTAGGGCGTTGGTTCCTCGATGTGAGCGCGATTGTCCTAAGCGCTATAATAGCGCGCCGCGCGCTCGTTGATGCGAGCACCGCCTAAGCGATCATTTTCTGAGCGGACAGTTTTTGAGCGGTAAGCTAAGCCGCTGCAAGGCTCCGGTTTGGCATAGATTTAGCGGGTCGCGCAAAAGGGAAGGCCCCAGTGCTGAATATAAGGCAACTTGATTCCGGCCTTCGTGCTCAGAAACCTACGCCATCAATGTTTTAGTAACAGACGCTAACGGGTGACGCGCCGGATTAGGCTTGGATAACCCGTGATCAATAGATCAGGTGCCAGGTAGCCGTTATCGACGAGCATTTTGTGGAGCCTTGGTAGTCGATAAATGGGAACGGACGGTAGTAAGTGATGTTCAAGATGAAAGCCAATTTGATGTGGCGCGATCAAAAGTCGCTCCCACCATTGCGTCAAAATCGTTCGGGTATGGTCTCGAGGGTCGAGGCTTTGCCCGTTGGGCACAGCCGCATGCTCTCCAATTTGGCGCAGTCGTGTGCTTAACATGTGGGTGGAGGCGAATGCGCCGACCCATAAGAGATAAAGCCAAGATTGGCCGAGGGCTGTAACCACGCCTAAAAGAGCGATATTGGTGATGAGTCCACCACGAACGACGCGTTGCCCTTCAGGGCTCAAAGTCCTGTAGCGGACGATCGAGCGTCCAATAGATCGAAGCCGGCGCCAGCCGGTTTGTCCGGAAAGATCCCGCCAAACTTTGCGCCGAAAACTCTTTTTGCTGACCGGATAGGCGGCATAGTTCTTTAGATCTGGATCGTTGAGGGTTCCGGCAAGCTGATGGTGTTGTAAATGGCCCTTCATGTAATCGATTTTGCTTGAAAATACCCAATAGCCTGACAGCCAGCGGCCCACAAAATCGTTCAAGCGCTTCGATTCGAAAAAGGTTTGATGCCCGGTTTCATGAACAATAATCCCAAGGCTCAGTTGGCGACAGCCGATCACTAAGAGTGCCAACACGACGGTGATCGGGTTTGGCTGGAGCGCGGCCACGCCGAGCGCGCTTGCGATTAGGAGCCAATCCGAGAGGACTATGCGCCAGGCATGAGCGGAACTTTTTCGCGTAACTGCGCTTAATTGTTGTTGGGTTAAGCCATGCATGTCAGCAGTATAGGGTGGTAGACATTGGGGTCAAGTGATCAGATGCGATCCGGGGTGTCGGCGCGTTTCGCGAAATCAAGCGCGCGGGTGTGTCCGGGCAAGCGTCTGGTCAATAAAGTGACCTTATAGTGACGCGCCCCAGATCATCAGCCCGATAATTGGCGCGGCACCTGAGGAATGAACAAGGCCGAAAGCGCCGTGTGAGATGCGCCAGGGTACTGCTGAGTGCCTGAGCGAACTTGCGAGCTTAATATCGCCTTGTCCATAGAAACTTGGGCCGGTGAGGGGTTGTGATTCGAGGTCTGTCAGGCACAATGGATGCGTTTGTGTGGCGTAAAGTTTGGCTTTATAAAGGTTGTTCGATGAAAAAAATTGCAATAGTGGGCGGCGGCATTTCGGGTTTGACCGTGGCCGAGCAACTTGCAGAACAATTTGAGGTCACGCTGTTTGAATTGAATGATTATTTGGGCGGGCATACTCAAACCCACCAGCTTGAAATTGAGGGGTGTTCGCGAGCAATTGATACCGGGTTTATTGTTTATAACGATCGCACCTACCCCAATTTTATGGCCCTACTGGCACGCTTGGGCTGCGAGGGTCAGCCGACTGAGATGAGTTTTAGCCTGAAGCGGCCAAACTTAGAATATAACGGTCATAGCCTCAAAACCCTATTTGCCCAAAAAACCAACTTACTGCGGCCTCGATTCTGGAAGATGCTCCGGGATATTTTAAGGTTCAACCGCATCGCTCGTTGGGTACCTGCGAGTGATGCCGAACCGTTGATCGATTTTTGCCGGCGACAAAATTTTGGGGACGCCTTTATATTTGATTACTTAGTACCGATGGCAGCGGCCATCTGGTCTACAGGTGATGAGGGTATCTTAGCGTTTCCAATCGGCATGCTGAGTCAGTTTTTTAATCATCATGGGTTGCTAGACTTAAAGAACCGCCCTCAGTGGTATGTCGTCCAGGGCGGCTCTGATCAGTATGTCAAAGTTATTCGGGATCGATTACAGGACCTGCGATTGGGCTGCCCTGTGCTTGCCGTCACGCGCGAAAAATCCCGAGTTTTGGTGACGACTGAGGCGGGGGTGGAGGCCTTTGATGAGATTGTGTTTGCCTGCCACTCAGGGCAGGCGCTCGCGGTATTGACGGATGCTTCATCGGCGGAGCGCGAAGTCCTTGGTGCGATGGGATATTCGCGCAACGAAGTGGTTCTGCATCAAGACACAAGTGTCATGCCGGTGCGGCCTAAGGTTTGGGCAAGTTGGAACTATCATGCGCCGCTCGGTGCGAGCCGGGCGAGTCTGACCTATTATATGAATCGGTTACAGGGCTTTGAATCGAATCAACCGGTACTGGTGACGCTCAATGATGTCGGCAGCATTGATGAGAGCCTAGTGTTGAAACGCCTGCATTACGAACATCCCGTGTTTGATGCGGCGATGCTGAAAGCGCAAGGCCGTCATGCTGAGATCTCAGGCGTCGATCGGACCCATTACTGTGGTGCATATTGGCGGTATGGTTTTCATGAAGACGGCGTTGTCAGTGGCCTGCGGGTGGTAGAGGCTTTGGTTGCCAATGGTGCTTGACGCGGCGATCTATGAAGGGACGCTGACCCATGTCAGGGGTAAACCGAAAGCGCATCGTTTTGATTATAACTTTGCAACCTTCTATTGTGACCTTGAGGCCATTCCAGCGCTGTGCGCGCGCTCGCGATTATTATCCTTTGAGCGATTCAACTGGGTGAGCTTCCACCGGCAAGATTATCTGCCTTCGTCTCGGACACTTCGAGATGAGGTCATTCATCAAATCAAGGAAAAGACTGGGACAACGTTTTCTGGACAGATTGCTTTGCTTGCGAATTGGAGATCCTTTGGCACTTTAATGAATCCCATTGCCTTGTTTTACTGCTTTGAAGAGGACCAATTGATTCAGGTGGTTGCGGAAGTGCACAACACGCCTTGGAATGAGCGTTACGTTTACGTGGTGCCGATAAGCGCTGACATGGCATCCCGAAAACAATTCCACGTTTCGCCATTCATGCCGATGAATACCGAATACCACTGGCAACTATCGTCGCCCGACGCCTGCTGCCGCGCCCAGATACAAGTCAGTCGGGTGGGACAGGTTTTTTTTAGCGCCAGTTTCAGCCTCGTTGCACAGCCCTTTTCGTCAAAGAATATCAGGCAGTATTGTTTGACCCGCCCATTTAACACGGTGCAGGTAATCGGTAGAATTTATTGGCAAGCCTTTAGATTGTTTTTAAAGCAAGTGCCTTTTTACAGCCACCCAAAACAGAATCAATAGGGAACATTATGACGATCAGTAATGATCACAGCAGGGTCATAACCGGTGACAAGAACCTAGCGTTCAGTTTTTGGCGGCAACGAATCCTGGCCGTGTTATCGAAAATCGTGATCGGCCGATTACAGCTTTATGAGGCGGATGCGCTGTTGCTAGACGCGGGGTCCACCGCAGAGCAAGAGCCGATAACAGTGACCATCGTGTCGCCAAAGGCCTATCAATCAATGGCGTTAGGCGGCTCTCTCGGCGCAGCCGAGGCCTATATGGACGGTGATTGGACGTGTTCAGACCTGCTTGCCACGCTCGAATTGTTTTTAAAGAATCGTCAGGTATTGGGTGACTTGGATGGCGGTTGGGCCCTCATCAAAAAGCCGATGTTGCGCTTGCAGCATTGGTTTAATCGGGATACGCCCGCGCAAAGCAAGCGCAATATCGCTGCACATTACGATCTTGGGAATCGCTTTTTTGAGCAGTTCCTGGATCACACAATGATGTACAGTTCAGGCTATTTTCAGGATACAACCCAATCGATGGGCACAGCGTCAGAACAGAAAATGGATCTGATCTGCCAAAAACTTAAGCTGTGCGCCTCGGATCACCTTTTAGAAATTGGCACGGGCTGGGGTGGTTTTGCGTGTTTTGCTGCGCGAAAGTATGGTTGTCGAGTCACCACAACGACGATTTCAGAGGCGCAGTTTCAAAAAGCGAGGGCGCGTGTTGCCGATGCGCGTCTTGAGGACCGAGTCACCTTACTGCAATCCGATTATCGAAGCCTTGAAGGTCGATATGACAAGCTCGTATCCATCGAGATGATCGAAGCCGTAGGCCTAGACTATTTGCCGCAGTTCTTCGAGGTGTGCGCAAAATTGCTCAAGCCCGGTGGCAGCATGTTGCTGCAGGCCATAACGATTGCGGAACAACAATTTGAGTCTGCTAAGCGTTCGGTCGATTTCATACAACGTTATATTTTTCCTGGCGGCGCTTTGGCGAGTGTCAAAACGTTGGTAGAGGAGAGCGCTGCCGAGCGAGCGGGATTTAGATTGTATGGGCTTGAAGATTTAACGCCACACTATGCTTTGACCATGGCGCGATGGCGTGACGCCTTCGAGACAAACCTAGCTGAAATACAGGCGTTGGGATTGTCCGAGACCTTCCTTCGCATGTGGCGTTATTATTTTTGCTATTGCGAGGCAGGGTTTCGGCAGCGCGCAATTGGCTGTGTTCATATGCAGCTGCATTTACCAGGGTTTCAACTAGAGGTGGCAGCGCATGATTAATTTAGTGGACTTAGCGGAACGCGGTTGGATTCCGGATGCTTTGCTGAGAGTTGGTATGCGGCGGCTGCTGGTAAAGCGACTCGCGCAAGATCGGGTGAATGCGACGCCTGAAGGCAAGGCGGCGTTTGTCGCGTCGATGAAGGCCTCTGAATTAGCGGTTGCGACAACCGATGCAAATCACCAGCATTATGAAGTGCCAACTGCTGTCTTTCAGCGCATGTTGGGACCTCGTTTAAAGTACAGTTGTGCTCTTTTTGAGGACAAGGATGCGAGCCTCGCCGAGGCGGAGGAGGCGATGCTGACGCTGACCTGCGAGCGTGCCCAATTAGGGCCAAAACAACGAATTTTGGAGTTGGGATGCGGATGGGGCTCACTCACGCTGTTTATGGCTGAAGCCTATCCCGATAGCAGTATTACGGCGGTGAGTAACGCCCACTCCCAGAGACACTTTATCGAGACCGAAGCTCAGGCCAGGGGTTTGACGAATATCACAGTATTGACGCAGGACATGAACGATTTTGAGGCGGAGGGCCAATTCGATCGGGTGGTTTCGATTGAAATGTTTGAACATATGCGAAACTACCAGCGCCTGCTCGATCGGGTTGCAAGCTGGCTGGCGTCGGACGGGTTGTTGTTCTTCCATATATTTTGCCATCGCAATCAACCGTACTTTTTCGAGGACGACAGCCAGGAAGATTGGATGGCAAGACATTTCTTTACTGGCGGGTTAATGCCGTCGTTAGATTTGCCCAAACTGTTTGAGGGCTCGCTGCAGCAGCGTAAATTGTGGGTGGTCAATGGCCAGCATTATGCAAAGACCTGCGCAGCTTGGTTGAATAATCTGGATCAGTTTAAGGCAGAAATACTGGCAGCCTTATCGGCCTCAGATAATCCGGAGCCCGCGTTAATCCTTTGGCAGCGGTGGCGAATGTTTGTGATGGCTTGTCAGGAATTGTTTGCGTTTCAGGGTGGGGAAACCTGGATGGTCGGCCACTTCCTGTTCGAGAAAACGAGCCAAACGGTAATGCCCGATGCCATTCCAACCGCGCCTTAGAGCGAAACGCTGAAGCCGAAGGCCATCGTGCGACCCCGATTGGGACGTGCGCCGTAAGGTTGTCGCGCCACTAAATAGGTTTGATCGGTCAAGTTCTCGACTTTTGCATAAATCGACGTTCGCGCATTCAGTTCATAATGGCTGGACAGATCCAGGGTGGCCTGTGATTCGGTTGTCTCATAGAGATCACAGCTGGCTTTAACGCAGACGGCATCTTGGTAGCTAACGTCTAGATAGTGTGACCAGTGGCGGGTCAAAAAACCGACGCCAAGATGTAACTGGTGTTGGGGTAAATAGGGGATAGGGTCGCCAGCGCGAACGTCGCCAAAGAAGGCTGTGTCGGCAATGTCGGTGTCGAAATGGCCGTCAAGGTAGGTGTAGTTTAGGTTCAACGAAAAAGTGAGTCCGGTGCGGGTTGCGTACTCGCGTTGCGCCGTAAGCTCAAGGCCCTGAACCGTTGCGGCATTGCCATTAAAGCTGTCGCCAGGTGTGCATTGCGCGCCTGAGGAGGCCGTACACTGGCCAAGCAGGTTGTCGTAGTCGCTGAGGAAATAGATCGCCTCGAGCGCTGTTTGGCCACTGGTTCTAAAGCCTAACTCATAATTCAATGCAGTTTCAGGTTTGACACCGGGGGCATTGCTGGGCGTCGTGAACCCTTTGTGCACGCCTGCAACGACCGACATCGTTGGTGTGAGCGGCCATAGCAAACCAACACCGGGCAACAGAACCTGCACTTTGTTCGTACGTCGGTCCCGCAAGTTGCCAAGGCTACGATCTGCGGGATCGGTTGTTCGACTTGCTCGCGTTTCCCAGCGCGTTCGATCTTGCTGAATCCGCTCAAGGCGTAACCCCGGTGAGAGTACAGCCGACTTGAACGTGATGCGACTCTGAAAATAGGCAGCGACAGCGTCAGCTGTTTGTAATTGATTGCCAGCATTACCCCAGCGCCCGAGGTCATCGAGCAGGAGTTGACCTAGGCTTTGATGGTAGGTGCTATCGCGTTGGAGGCGATCCTCGCCATCCTCGTGCAGACGCAGACCAGCTTCAAAGTCATACTCAATCGATTCAGTCTGAAGGCTATGGGTGAGCTTGGCCTGAATGCCTCGAGAGAAATATTCTCGAGCATTCGCTCGAAGCAAAATGCTACCTAGGGCTGTGTCCGCGGTGCCATCCAAAATGCTTTGATAGGATTCTGCAAGATTTGTGTCAGCTGCAGTATTAATGGCTTGAATGACCGAGAGCCAATTTTTGCCTGAGAAGGTACCCGCGTCCGGGCTGCCATCAATATCGAGTTTTTCGGTCTTAAACCAGTTCCGGGCGTGCTCGTTATTGTAGAGCGCGACCTCTAATTCTGTGGTGGGCCTGGCTTGAAAGCGGTAGAACACAACCTGTTGTCGATGATCGGTCTCGATCGCATCCAGTTCTGATAAGCCATAACGGCGGGTGGGTGATTGACTGAAATTCTGATCTGTCAGGCCTAAATAGCTTTGATTGGACAATTGTTGCGTTGTTTGCAGTTTCACAACCCATTCATGCCGAGCATCATTGGATCGCACTCGCAGCTTGGCGGTATAGTCAGTTATCGACAAGCCCGTGTCGCGATCACTGCGGTCGATTGTCTGAAAACCATCAGAGCGCCAATGATGCGCGTCGACCAGCACGGCGACTTGATCACCCAGCGGTTGTTGGGCGGTAACCTGCAGCCGTTGGGTCGCGTCGCTTCCAGCCTCGGCAAACAGGTCTATTTTCGCGCGATCAGCCATGGGGGTTGAAACCAGGTTCAAGGCGCCGCCGATGGTGTACGGTCCCTGTGAAATGGCAGCGGGTCCTTTTAAAATTTCGACGGCGTGCATCCGGCCCATTGTTGGGAAGTAATAAGCGGACGGTGCCGAATAAGGCGCCGGTGCAATCAGGATGTTGTCCTCGAGCAAGGTGATTCGGCTGCTGCGTTCGCTGGCAACGCCCCGGATGCTGATGTTCGGACGTAGGCCATAGCCATCTTCGATTTGAAGGGAAACGCCCGGCACTTCGCGCAATATTTTTTGGATGTCCGAGTGATGAAACGCGTCCAACCGCTCCGAGCCGATAAAGTGTGCGGCACCCGTCATCTGCTTCGCGCCTGCGACTGAGCCCACTATTGTGATTTCTTCAATTTGGGGGGCGTCTCGATCCGGTGCATCTACCTTGGCGGCAAGACTCGTGCTGAGGGGGGCGATAAAGCTCAAGCCGCAGCAGCCGATGAAGCGAATAAATTTGGACATAACAACGGTAAGGTTTAATTCAGAGAGCGGAATGCTAATCTAAATAAGAATCATTATCAATTGCATTTGGAGGCTTTAGCCAAACTTGATCTGTCGCAAATACCGATTGATTTCGCTGCCACGCGACGAATCCCTTGCTGGATTTTAATGTGGTTGCTTACAAGACGCTTATTTTTCTTTAAAAAGGTTCGTCCTCTCGACCGACGCCGGCTCGAAGCAAAGCCTTGAAACTGCCTTGAACGTCACATTGCCCGGTAACCACTCGCATGACCTCCGCTGCAATGGGCATTTCCACCCCAAATTGTTCAGCGAGCCGTATGACAGCGGGCGCACTCTTGATGCCTTCAGCCACCATAAACATGTCTCGAATGATGTCGTCGATGCTGTCTCCCTGGCCAAGTTTGAAGCCGACGGTGTGATTTCGAGATTCCGCGCTGGTGCAGGTTGTGACTAAGTCGCCCATCCCCGCCAGCCCTGAAAATGTCTCGGATTTTGCCCCCATTGCCAAGCCCAGACGGGTCATTTCTGCCAAGCCTCGCGTAATGATCGCAGCGCGGGTGTTGTTGCCAGCCCCGAGGCCATCGCTCATGCCCGCAGCAATCGCAATGATGTTTTTGAGAACACCACAGAGCTCACAGCCTATGACATCATCATTGGTATACACCCGGAACAAAGGGGAATGGAAAATGCTCTGTAAGTGATTTTGGTCGGCAGCGTTAGGGGTCGCCAGAACGCTTGCCGCGGCAAACCCCGCCATAATTTCCTTGGCTAAGTTGGGCCCGGTTAAGACCGCCGCAGGGTGATCAGGACAAACCGTTTGAATAATTTCGGTCATCCGCGAGCCGGTGGAAAACTCCAACCCTTTGCTAAGAGATACAATCGGGGTGAGCGGGTCTAAGTAGCGTGCTGCATCGGTCAGCACCGCTCGAAAATTTTGTGCTGGAATGGCCATAACTAAAACAGATTGACCACGCGTTGCGACCTGTAATTGATCCGTTGCTTGCAGTTTTGCCGACAGCTGGGCGGATAAAAGATAGCGCCTGTTGGTTCGGTGTGCGTTGATCTCGTTCGCAATGTCCGAATTTCGAGCCCAAAGCGTGACGTCGTATCGACGAGACAATAAGTGTGCAACCGTGGTTCCCCAGCTTCCGCCACCGAGTACACCGATATTCATGCCGGACTCGGTTGGTATGAGCAGACAATGGTCTTCAGATCCTGAACCAGCTCCGGTGGGGTATCGGCTGGCAAGCTGATGCAATCCACTAATCCGCCAAAATGTGCTTCTACGGTCGCTTTGAGGCGATCATAGGGCGCAACCGCTGCGAATTCATGAACCAGGTCATCGGGGATCCGTCGGGTCATGTCATCCCATCGACCCGCCTTCGATAAAGCATTGAGTTCTTCTCCCAAGTCTTGCAAACCATGACAGGCGAGCACGGGCCAGTAAGAGGGTGTTGAGCCGTAGAAACCGATTCGGGCTCGAACCCATTCAAATTGCTTATCAAGGGCGGCTTGGTTCGCGCCTGTGACCACGAAGCCGCCACCGGAGATCTCAAATTGCGCGCGCGAACAGTCTCGAGCAGCGAGGCCTTGGTTTAAGACAGGTACGATCGAATCGGTCAAATACTTTGGTGTGCAGAAGGCATGCAGCA
>ENA-UOXV01005064-UOXV01005064.1-marine-metagenome-genome-assembly--contig:-NODE-5064-length-14740-cov-6.188764_pt1 | contig 14740 bp, 15 predicted proteins | sample MGYA00238165_ERZ766961 | MGnify/ENA primary metagenome ERZ766961 (study PRJEB28924, sample SAMN03173240) | marine metagenome | biome: Marine; feature: Water; material: Subsurface seawater | place: North... | reverse complement strand
CACTTCTCCACGATCCCGTAAAATATAAACTTTTCCATCCGAGACTGCGGGACTGGGCACAAAACAGCCCGTGTCCGACCTCGTCCATAAACGATGGGTTTTTGTGACATCCCCCTCCCCTCCCATCCGAATTCCAGTGAGATGCGTACCCCGACCATACGGTACAATCGCAATATCTCCGGTCACCACCTGAGATCCGACCACCACCCAATTCTTCTTTTGCTTGGGATTAAATCCTGTGGATACCCAATGCATCTCCCCATCCTCCGCGGAATGTGCTGACAATCTCTCCGCCCCCCAGACCAGAATAGCTTCCTTCCCCTTATGCTTAATCAAAGTGGGTGTGGCATAACTGTGATCACACTCGGGAGGAGTTTGATAATTTCTTTCTTTCTTCCATGCCACCTCTCCACTTGAGGGATCAAATGCAAGCAGCCAGGAATTTCCCTTTCTCATCAGAGCAACGATCAAATAATTACTAGAGAGAATCGGAGAGGTGCCAAAGTCCCAGTAAAGAGTATCTTTCCCATAAGAGGATAAATCCTTTTGCCAAAGAATTTCCCCATCCATGTTCAGGCAGGCTAAATTCCCGCTTTTAAATAAGGCATACAGATTCTGGCCATCGGTAATTAAAGACGGATTGCTCCCCGAACCATTCAAATGCTTCCCCTTCCGCTGGGGCCCAATTTTAGTTTGCCAATTTTTCTCCCCAGTTATGGAGAATGAAAGCACCCCATCTTCCCCATTTATTGGACAAGTTAAAAAAATTGAACCCTTCCATACGATCGGGGTGGAACATCCTTTATCCGGCAAGGAAGCTTTCCAAAGCAAATTCTTTTTCAGATTCAATTCAGTCGGATAATTACCCGAGTCAGTTGAACCCTTCGCATCTGTCCCTCGCCATGCCGGCCAGTTCCCGGCATACAAACAATTCAAGCAAAGTGAAAAAATCAGGGTACTGATAATTATTTTTTTCATAATTTTATTTTAAAATTAGAGTTTGGGTTACATCGATGCGGATACGAAAGGTGGACAGATTAAAAACTTTAATTCTGCCCTGTCAAAGAAGGCTAATATATCTTAGTTGAAGTGGGGAGATTCGAATGACACGACCCGCTTATCCTTGAAGTTTACCACACCCCGCTCCTCCACTCCGTCCGAATCAAGGTCTCCGATATACAGGAAAACCTCTTCGATCGAAGGCTTAACTGAGGGCATCTTTCGGGTGGGCATCCCCAAAGTTTGCCGGACTTGGTAACTACTCATAAGCCTGCGGATTGATTCCCAGGACTCAGGCTTTGTCCAAGGTCCACTTGCACGAACGGAATCGCTTTTCATCTCCCGTCGAAAGGCTTCAAAAAAAGTTTTTTTCTCTTTTTCTCCCGCAGGAATCATCTCGGCAAGTTCCCTGGGTTGAATAACCGGGCGGGAATTTTCGAGCTTGTTCAAACGATTTTTGATATCTGCGTTTTCCTTTTCCAATGCGATTATTCTGCTCTCTAATCGTTTGATGTTCATAGACTGACTACTGTGCTCAGTGGAAGATGGACTCGGTGTTCCAATTTGAGATTCCGGACCTTTAATTAATGAGCTCTCGCTGTGTGCCTGCATCGTAATTACAACCGACGCACAAACACAAAGTAGTGCAGTATTTAGTGGATAACAAAGTAAGGAAATTGAAGAAAATAAAAAATTTTTATTCATATTTTCGATTCTTATTACCCTTTCTTAGATGGGTCAATTTCTTATCGGCATTCACATTTATAAGCTACAACCAGGAATTCATGAATTCATTCCAGAAAAATCCTGCATTTTTTAAAAGTATGAGCTCAGGAAAACTACCCGACCACGCTTGTACCATTGTCCGATAAATCCAAAGATTCAAGCCGGTCGACCGCATGTTTGGCCCAGGCATCAGGTTTTTCATGACCACCAGCGGACTCCCCAAAGCAGGAACGTAGCATATCCGTGTCAATTACGCCCGGATTAAAGGCCACCGTTGCCAGTCCACTTGGCAACTCCTGGGCAAGCGAGCGCGTAAGTCCTTCCACTCCCCATTTGGTGGCACAATAGGGTCCAACTTCCGGAGCGGTTGACTGTCCCCAGTATGAACTAAAGTTGGCAATGATCCCGCTCCCTTTTTTTTCCATGATCGGAACAAAAGAACGAATCATATTGTGTACCCCACCGAGGTTAACCGCCAGGACCGATGAGAATTCTTCCGGGGAAACCTCGGTAAGCGGTGCACTCTTATTAATGAGCCCGGCATTATTGATGAGAAGATCAGGTACTCCCAAATTTTGTTCAACCTGTTCCGCAAAGGCATCAACATCCGCCGGAATAGTCACATCAAAGGGATAAAGAAAGTGTTCGGTACACAATTCTTTTTTGAGCTCTTGCAAGGCTTCAGCGGTTCGCGCTCCCCCTGCAACCCTCCATCCCCTGCTTGAAAATTCCTTAGTCATGGCATAACCCAAGCCACGGGAACACCCACTTATACAAACCAGTTTACTCATTTGAGGGAAGCCAGACTGAAACTAATGCCCAAAATATTCACCTAGAATTAAAGGTATAAAATAAAAGGGTATAATTGAAAAGGCAGAGGATTTAATTGCGGGAAGTAAGGATTTTTAGGGTCTTTACATTTTTTATTGCAAGTTCATCCCCACCATCTGCCGCTTTAGTAAACCATTCCAATGCTTTATCATAGTTCTTTGCCACTCCTTTGCCTCGCAAATACATAATACCTAAATAGCGGGCGGCCTCAGGGTTTCCACTTTGTGCTGAATCGGTAAATAATTGAAAAGCTCGATTAAAATCCAAGCTTACTCCTCGACCGAAGTAGTGCTGTTTTGCGAGGTCTAGAGAACCTGATGCCGCCGAGGGTGAAAGAGAACCCCCCGGAGTGGGTGCTCTAGGCAAAGAATTACTCGGAGGAGGGGGTACGGGCACACTAACCTCAGGGAGAACTGGAGGTACAGGAGGCTCTGGGGGTACAGTTGATTCAATAGAACTATAAACAGAGGGTAATGTGTTGGCAGTCGGTCGAAAGGCTGGGGATTCAGGAAGGTTGGAGGGGGCTGGGGGTAAAGGTGGGGGCTCTGCAATAGAAGGATTGGTTGGAGACGGAACAGAGTTATCAGATCTGGAAAAGATTGGTGCTGGATTACCAGTTGATTGATTAGCGAGTAATTGTTCATACTCTGCAATTTTTTCCAGTGCTTTATCTTTTTGATGAAGCAGGGCAAGTTTTGCATACCGAAGAGCGACATCGACCTTTGGTGGTCCAGTGAGCCCGTAAGCATAAAAATGAGCAACAATTAATTGGGATGTGGTATAGCCACGATCAGCAGCAGCTTGGAAATAAACCAGAGCCATTTTATAATCCTGCTCTACCCCAATTCCTCTAAAATAGCACCGCCCCAGAAAATGATGACCCGCTGGGAGTTGTTGTTCAACAACTTCCTTAAGAATTGAAATGCCACCTGCTAAATCTTTCCCAATATCTATATTCTGGCCCTCAATTGCATTGGCATGCAACTTTAGTAATGCGTGTTGAACAGATGCTGGTCCATAACCGGCTCTGGATGAACTTGCATAGTGCTTGGCCGCAAATTGTAAATCGGGATTAAGCTCAGGCTCAATTTCTTCGGCGGTAAAAATTTCTCCAAGAACATAGGATGCAACCGGATCACCAGCACTGAAAATCTTAACTAATGTACCATCAGGATCTGCAAATACTTGTTTGTACAACCTTCCCACTTTTTCAGGGCTTGGACCCAGGGGGGGGAATCTGTGAAGATACCCCATAGTAAAGAGGCCAAGCCAATGATTCGTTTCAGTCGACAAATTTGCCCAATAGCTCGCTTTATCAAATGAAATATCTAACCCCTTATCTCCATGGATATAACACAGGGCAAGAAATGCCTGAGCATAGGAATCTCCTTCCTGTGCACTCTGTTCCAATTTTCTCAAATCAGAATCCATCCACTTCGCTCCTTCATTCCCCATAAGGGTTATCCCGGAAAAGAAGATGATGAAGCTGATGTTTATTTTGCGTAAGATGAACATTTTCTGTTAATTATTCTCTACCTTTTACGGTAAGGTAGGCAAGCATTCAATTTGAGTCTTCTTCCAAATTGCTTGCGAGGAAGGGGGCAATGAGGTTAAAGTTTAGCTACAACCTCAACCAAATTCTTACTATGGACTTATCCGATCATTCCCAATCGACCCTGCGAAACCCTGGAAAGGAAAGCATTCGACAATTTGTTATTTATGCCGAGAACAAGGTTGGTTGGTTAAATGATTTTATTGGCATGTTAAAAACCCAGGATATTCATGTCATGGCTATTTCTGTATTAGATACGACTGATTCCGCGGTGATTAGGTTGGTGACAAATTATCCAAAGGAGACTGCACAGCTTTTAAAGTCACGTTCGATCAGTTTTACCGAGAGAAATATTATTGCAGTGGAAATCCAAGACGAAGATTCTTTGCATTTAATCACTCAATCTCTGCTTCATGCTGAGATTAATATTCACTATGTTTATCCATTTCTTTACCAACCAAATAATAAACCGGTTCTTGCACTAGCCATGGAAGATGAGGATATTGGCGAAGAGGCTCTATTTAAGCACGGAATGAAAGTGCTTACTCTCGACGAATTTACCCGTTAATACAATTTTAGTATAGAAGGTAAGGTTTTACCCTGGATTTAAATTTTTGGGTATCTGTATCCCAACGAGTAAAAAATGTTTTTGGTTCAACTTGTCCACCTTGTTGAGCGAGGGCATCCCACCATGACTGAGATCCAACATGTTTATTGAATAATGAAATTTCAGAATCGCTTGCCTCGGTAAATGGACTCGGTGTCTCCCAAAGAGCTGTGAGTTGCATCATATAAAACGGTAATTCTGTGGGTTGCCATGAATTCCAGTCATTAATAACGATATATACCCCAGTAACTTCTTTCCCATTAGATGCACTTAAAGTTTTTACCTGAAAAGCAAGACCCGGGATATTCAATTGATCAAGGGTCTCTTTTAACTCATAGGCCGATTTTCCCTCATAAGTGAGGAAGCGAAAGGGGTGCTTCGTACCAATTCCATGTTTAAATTTACCCAACTGAGCACCTAAGCCAGTCATCGGATATCCTGCAACAGAATCTAAAGTTGGTATATTGGGAGAAGTTGGGTGCCAAGTAAGTCCGGTTTGCGGCCAAGTCATTTGCCTGGACCAACCCAACATCGGAACAATTACAAGTTTTCCTTTTTTACGGTATACTTCGTCCGTTTTTAAGACACCGGGTATTTTTTTTGACCACAAAGCCAATTCGCCAATGGTCATCCCATGAACAAAAGGAATTTGAAAGGCACCCACATAACTCATGCAAGCTTCATCCATTGGCGGCCCAGCGACTTTTAAGCCCCCTAATGGGTTTGGACGATCAAGTACAACCACCTCCACCCCAGCTTCGAAACAGGCCTCCATTGCATACCTCATGCAACTTATGTAGGTATAACAACGGACACCCACATCTTGAAGATCGATAACTAAACTATCAATCTTAGCTAGCATTTTACTCGAAGGTTTTCTAAATTTCCCATAAAGTGAAAATACGGGTAAACCAGTTTTTTTGTCTACTTTATCATCCACAGGCACGGAAGCTTTTTCATCGCCGTATATTCCATGTTCCGGACCGAACAAGGCCACTAGATTTACTTCAGTTGATCTGACAAAGACATCCACTGTGCTTTCTCCCTGCCCGTTTTTTCCCGCTGGGTGAGTTAATAATCCGACTCGCTTACCATCAAGAACCTCGAAGTTACTTCTCTCCAAATAATCAATGCCCAATGTTATTGAGGGCTCTTTCGCAAAAGTTTTATCAGCCGGAAAAAAAAGAAAGAGCGAAATGGAAAAAGCACAAAGGAAATGTAAAATTGATTTTTTACTCATATGTTCGAAGTTTAGATATTGTTTTTATATTTTTGAATTAATTTGTGGACTCTGGAAAGACTTTGCCAGCATTTTGTAAAAAAATACTGAAACTACTCCAAAGAATACACCCAACACAGAACCACCAAGAAACATTGGCGGAAATGTATCAAGTAATTCCAGAAGATCTTTAAATTTAAAATTCGCCCAATCATAATCAGAGCTCAGCAGTGGGTTTTTTGTTACTTTATATCCTGCAAGATCAAGGAGAATACGACCAATTTTATAGTCAGCAAAGTAAATTGGCCCCATGGTTAATGGATTCGAAATCCATTGCAAGGCAACGATCACAGGAAGATTGGCCCGTAATAGCAAGGCAAGAAAGAACACTATTAACATTTGAAGCCCAACCAAAGGAGAAAAGGAAACCACCATCCCCCAAAAAAGGGCAGGCTTCATTGCATCTCCTTTAAAGGACCAAAGATAAGATCTTTTATATGCGGTGGCCGAAAACCATTTCAGAACAGGGTAGTTATGAATATTAGAACGCCTGGGCAATGGGCGCATCCAACGTTTCAAACGCCGAATACGTTTAAAACGCAACTCTTTTTCTTCAGGACATTCAGTTTGATTCATCAATCATTTGATAGCTGTTTCAAAAGTGCATTTGAGAAAAATTCAGGTGCACGGGCAAGGTTTTCATCTAGGCTTAATTCGTTCTTTCCAAAAGGCACAACTTCAAGTTTTGGAAACTCTGATTTACAACGCTCAACCGCTTCGCTTTCAACTGAACCCGCAAGAAGAATAACTTTTTTTTCATACCTGGATGCCATACGAATAATTTCATAAGGTCCTTTGCCATAGAGAGAGGTAAGATCAAAACGTCCTTCACCGGTAAGTATTAAATCAGATTCCTTAATCGCATCCTCCAACTTAAACCATTTTTCGATTAATGAAAAACCTGAAACAAATCGTGTATCGTAAGCTAAACTAAGTCCATAACCGATACCACCCGCTGCTCCACTGCCCTCCTGCTCCCGTAAGCTTAATGGTTTTTGAAAGGTATCAGCCAGGGACGCTGACATTCTTAACATCTCTTCTTCCATTTCCTTTTTTCGATCAGAGGAAAGTCCTTTTTGTGGTCCAAATTGATAGGTTGCTCCGCCCTCCCCCAGCAATTGATTGCTCACATCACATGCTATACGAATAGGAGGAAGTGAAAACAAACCCTCCGCAGAAACCTCCTTAATATTTGACCAGGTATCAGGACAGGGAAAGGTAACCGGAAAACCTGAATCATCAAAAAATTTAACTCCAAGCGAACACAATGCACCTACCCCCATATCATTGGTTGAACTTCCACCAATTCCAAGTAAGATCGAACTCACTCCCAGGGAAGTTACATGTTTAAGAAGTTGGCCGACTCCAAATGTACTTGTAAGCCAAGGGTTTCGCTCATCATTCATCAGGTCTGCCAATCCTGCAATCGAAGACATCTCGATTACTGCTATCTTGCCCGGGCAAGGTAAATTAATAAATTCTTGTAACGCCGGATCTACATCGTCACTGGAAATTATTCCAACTTTTACCTCCTTTGTTCTGCCCAGCGAATCCTTGGCAAAAACAGAATGAAAAAGTCCGCCTTTTGCACTAGTGAGTAAATCAGCAAATCCCTCCCCTCCATCGGTCAGGGGTACAACACTAACTTGATCCTCTAAGGATCTGTTTTGGATAGTTTCTTTTGCAAGAGAGCAGATTTCCCGCGCAGACAGGGAATCCTTGCATTTATCAAAAGCAGCAAGGACACGCATGGGATTACCTAGCGAATTTCATTATTTGTCAACTCGTCAACCAACTTAAAGTTTTCAACATGATAAGTTTCAGCGGCCTCAAAGTTAAGTTTTAATCCATAGTTTCTTTCCATTCGATCAATCAATTTGGAATCGGGTCCCCGCAAACGTCTAAGAGTACTTGGATGAAGAAAGATCTTTAGCTTAGTTTCAGCATTAATATTCTCTTCTCTAAACCGTCTCACAACACTTGTAATTTTTCGCTGAATTTCAATACTTACTGCCCGGGGAGATTTTACAATTCCACGACCGGAACAATATGGACAGGGTTCATAAATTCCACTGGAATTACTCTCATCATGCCGTTGCCGAGTGATTTGCATAATTCCCAATTGTGAAATCGGCAGAATATTATGCTTTGCCTTATCATCCGACATAGAAGACTTCATTTTTTGAAAAACCTTTCTTTGGTCTCCCTTGTTTTTCATATCAATGAAATCAATAATGACTAAACCGCCAAGATTCCTTAGCCTCATTTGACGGCAAACCTCACCTGCAGCTTCAATATTTGCCTGAAGGATGAAGTTTTTTCCGTCCTTGCGATCCCCTTTGTGTCCCCCTGTATTAACATCAATTGAAACTAATGCCTCCGTTTCTTCCATTACAATTTCACCTCCAGAAGGCAAAAGAACGCGGCGCATAAAAGTTTGCTCCACCTGACGCTCTACATTGAATCTTTCAAAAATGGGGATTTCTTCATCAAAATGAGTGACTTTTGATTTTAACTTTGGGGAAATTCGCTGGATAGTATGAACTAATTCATTATAATCATCCTTTCGATCAACTTGCACACGGTCAATGTCATTAGTCAGAAAATCTCTTGCAGTTAACCCAATTAAATCGGGCTCCTGATGAAGTACGCATGGGCTATCTTGAGACTTCATCTTTGCCTCAATTTCATCCCATTGCTGAAGCAAAAGATGAAGATCACGATCGAAAAACCGCTCGGGTTGGCCCTGTCCAACAGTGCGGATAATCACTCCCATACCTTCACGCAATGAAAGATTACTTATAATTCTTTTTAAACGACTACGCTCAGCCTTATCATCAATTTTACGAGATATTCCACACTGTCCAGCATAGGGCATTAAAACTAAAAAACGGCCCGCTAAAGATAAGTTTGTAGTCGTCCGTGGTCCTTTGCTCCCAATTTGCCCTTTAGTAATTTGAACCACAATCTCAGAACCGACTGGAAATACTTTGGGGATTTCTTGTATCGATTTTGCCTCGACTCGATTATGGGGGGTTTTCCTCGCATTTTCCCTAACAATTTCAATCGATGGATCATTATTAGCACCAGGAAGCATGTCCCAGTAATGAAGAAAGGCATTTTTCTCATGACCAATATCCACAAAAGCTGCTTTCAATCCGGGCTCAAGGTTTTGTACTTTTCCTTTGAATATCGCACCAACCATTCGCTCCTCATCCAAGCGCTCAACATCAAAAGCTTGCAAAACACCATTTTCAATTAAAGCAACCCGTCTCTCAAGTGCCTCGGTATTAATAATTAACTCTTTATAATCCTTATTGGTTTCACGCCGGAAAAATGCCAAAATTCGTTCCCGAATTGGACGCTTTTTGGCTCGTTCAATTGATTCCTCCCTCAATTTACCCTTATCAATTGAGATGGGTGGTTCTTCAACTGGAGGTAAACTCAGATCATTTTTAGCAGCTTGTGCTTTTCTTTTCTCTGAATTTTTTTTGGATCTTCTACGTTTTGAATAATGTGGTCTACGCTTGGTATTTCTGGCCATTTTTTTTATGGATAGAAAATCCGCTCAACCACACAAGAAGGGGCGACAAACACAAGTTAAACCTGTTGTTCATCTAAATTCCTTTCTGTGCCGATAAACGCTCTGCACCAACCCAAGTAAAATAAAACAGGAGATCAAAAATGACCCCCCATAACTAAGAAACGGCAAGGGTAATCCAGTAATTGGAGTAATGCCTATAGTCATGCCTATGTTTATGAAAACATGAGTCATGAGCAATACAGATACTCCAACTGCAAGCATTGCCCCAAAGCGGTCAGCCGCTTTGGACGCTACCTTTAAACATCCGAAAATAAGTAAAAAGAATGCCCCAATGGCAATGATTCCTCCTACAAATCCAGATTCTTCTGCCAAAACCGCAAAAATAAAGTCATTGTGTGCGACGGCAGATGGTAGATACCCGAGTTTTGCTTGCATTCCATTGCCCAGACCCTTGCCGGAAATTCCACCGGTGGCTACGGCAATCAGAGCTTGTATACGATTCCAGTTCGCTCCGATTCCGTTTGGGTCCATATATTCTGGTGCAACAAAAGTCAGGATGCGTTTACGTTGATAGTCCTTGAGTGGTATGAGAGACGTATCCTCATAAGCAACGATTGCTTCATTCGGATGCGGATTCTCGGATTTATATTGATAATAACGAAAAACGTCATATCCCAACACACCCATCATCACTACAAACAGAAGGGCTGTAGTGACAAAGAATCGATATGGTATGCGGGCGACGTACAAAAGAGAAAATGCTATGGGTGGAAATACAAGAGTTGATCCTAAGTCAGGTTGCTTGAAAATCAAGAACATTGGACAAATAAAACAAACTCCTAACTTAAAAATGCCTTTCAGGGAATCCCTAATTGTTCCAATTTCTGACCGGGACATTATGCTAGCACCAAGCATCAAGGTTACAATTTTTGCAAATTCTGACGGTTGAATCTTAAATTTTCCAAAATCAATCCACCTTTGGGCTCCATATTTTTCTGGCCATAAAAATACCAGAAAAAGAGAAAATAAACCCAATGTATAAAACACATGAGCAAATCTCATCCAAATATGATAATCCAAATAGGAAACGACAAGATAAAGTGAGAAACCAATTAAAACCCAGAGCGCTTGCATCATCCACTGATTTCCTCCAGTATATGTTTGAGCAGAATGAATGAAAAGAATGCTCATCGAGCATAATACAAGCAGGCTAATCGGTGAAAATATTTCCCACCTACTCTCTTCTTCTAAAATAGGAGCAGGTTTATTCGACCCTGAAGAGAAAATTCCTGATGATTCAGATTCCACTATTAAATTACAAACTTATGTGGAGGCGGAGAGAAAATGGTTCACTATTTCATTCCATTCTTCCGCGAGATTCTCATTTCTTCGGACTGGTTTAGAAGCACGATTATACCAATAAGCTGCATTGCCTAAATCACCTTCCACTCGATGCAGGTAAGCATGCACCCAGTCTCCGTTCTGCGATCCCTCATCCTGGGCAAGATCATGTGCTTTATCCCAATCTCCTTTTTGAGCCCACCATAATGCCTGCAGGCATACTGAAAGGTTGGATTCAGGCTCATCACATGAAGAAATGCTTTTCACAAATTCATCGAACACGATCATTTTTTTATTCTCTTTACCCTTTAAAATCAAGGGTCTTTACATATTTTTCATTATTAAATGTGGAAATTCAAACGAGAATTTCAAGAATCTACTCCACTAGTTACTCGATTTACAAATCAAACTAAGAACTGGTGACTCTTCTCCATCGGGTACCCAATGAGACCGAGAATTGAAATTTTCTACGGTGTTCACGAATCACAAATGGTAAATCAACTTTTTTTTCTAATTCAAAATAAGGTTCAAGATAATCTGCGAGCCTGTCTTCGGAATCACCTGAACCGATCCACTTCTCTCTTGGGGTATAATCATTAAGCCAAGTAAATGGAGTGGCTAAAATCAACTGTCCACCGATCTTCACCAAATCGGGCAAGCGATTGAAGAAAAGGACGGGATCCGGCAATCTGCAAATCAAATTAGCGGCATGTACAACATCAAAGTCCTTCATTTCAAGTGGCAAGGCACAGGCGTCGGCAACAAAAAAGGATATCTTTTTATTCGTATCATATTCAACTTCAGCCATATCTGATTTATAAAAGTCCCCTTCTTCTAAATATTGATAGGGCAATTTTCCTTTATCAGCTAAAGTACTTGCAGCATCGATAAATGAATGAGACAGATCACAACCATGTACAGTGTCACAGAATTTTGTTAATTCAAAGCTGGAACGACCCACCGAACAACCGACATCGAATGCCCGGCTAGCTTCAGGGGTTAAGGTACTTTGATCGATAAGATCTTCAACCGTTCGACGAGGAAATTGAAAACCATTTTGCGGACCACTTGACCAAGGCATTAAATCTTTATCATTCCCATAATGAAACAATAAATATTCTCCCAGTAATTTACTAGACTCATAAGAGTTATCCATAAGTATTTTAAATGTTTTTCTCCGTTACCTCAGCAATTTTAGCAAATTGGTCCTTTAAGCTTGGGTACAAAGATTTATAAATTGGATAATTTCTAGCATAAACTTCCTGATCGAGGCCTGGAGTAATTCGCTCCGTTTTTTGGATGAAAGAATTACACGCATCCTGAACGCTAGAAAAGCCTCCCACGCCGACTGCAGCCAAAATAGCCGCACCATAAGCCGCTCCTTCAACTGCATTAACCATAGCACAAGGAGTTGCAAACACATCCGCAAGCATTTGTTTCCATAAGGTTGAACGCGAACCACCCCCTGATAGAACAATTTCATTCGGATGAACACCTAAATCTCGCATGAGAGACAAAGAATCATTCAGCCCGTAAGATACTCCTTCAATGACAGCACGGGTATGATGTTTTTTCTGATGTCGCAAACTCATTCCGATAAAGCACCCACGAGCATAAGGATCTGGATGGGGAGTTCGCTCGCCAGACAAATAAGGAAGAAAAAACAATCCTTCTGAACCCGCTTTTACTTGCCCAGCACCTTTCGTAAGAAGTTCATAAGCATTCAGCCCGCCTTCATTTTCGATTTTTTGCTCCTCTGTGCCAAATTGGTTCTTATACCATTGAAAGGAACCCGCAGCAGATAACATTACGCCCATCAAGTGCCATTTACCCGGAACAGCGTGACAAAATGCGTGTAAATTGCCATTTGGCTCTACCCTGTATTCATCACTTTGGGCAAAGACCACACCGCTCGTCCCCAGAGTTACTGAAACAGTTCCCTCTTCGACAATACCGGAACCGACTGCCTGTGCGGCACAGTCCCCTCCTCCGGCCACAACCGGTGTTCCCGCTAAAAGACCGGTTAATTCAGCTGCCTCTACAGAAATTTTAGATGTTGGCTCAGTGGATTCAGTAACTTCTGGCATCCACGAAATTGGCCAACCAAGAGCATCAAGCATCTCCTTTGACCATGTACGCTTTCCCACATCAAGCAACGAAGTCCCCGAAGCATCAGACACATCAGAAAAGAACTCACCGGTTAACTTGTATCGTATAAAATCCTTGGGCAACAAAACTTTATCTATTTGAGCAAAAATTTCTGGTTCATTCTTTTGTGTCCACAAAATTTTCGGTGCCGTAAACCCAGAAAGAACTGGGTTTCCAGTAATACTTAAAACTTTTTTTGATCCTACTTTGGAGGAAATTTCTTCACATTCCAAATGAGAACGTTGATCATTCCACATAATACAGGGCCTTAAAACAATGCCTTCTTTATCCAAAGCAACCATTCCGTGCATCTGACCAGTCAAACCAATCCCAGCAATTTGGCTAGGTTCAATACTTTCGGTAAGCTGCTTTATTGCAACTTTTGTAGCTTCCCACCAATCCTGAGGGTTTGCTTCCGCCCAAAGAGGCTTTGGCGTATAAAATGAGTATTCAGGAACAGCTGTTTTTATGACCTGCCCTTTCTCATCAATCAACAATGCTTTTACTGAAGATGTGCCAATATCGATTCCAATATAATACATATGCTAATCCAACTAAATACGGGAGTATTTGGCAATGAGAATGGACCAAGCTCGACAGGAAGGCCCAGGATTGCCGCAGGGAATCATCTTGACAGAACCGAAAAAATATAAATTTTAGAGGGGTTGTTCAATCAACACTCACTATTGTACTAAACATTAATAAATACCAAACAAAAGGAAATTGACGTGATGAAAAATCTTCTGACCCTCTTAAGCATCCTTTCGTTGGCCCTCTTCGCATCTTGCGGCGGTGGCGCGAGCGAAGGAGAAGAATCAAATGCAACTGAAGCAGATGCTCCTGCAGCAGCAGATGCTCCTGCTGAGTAATTTCTTCTACAAGGAATTTACCAAAAGACCACCAGTAGGTGGTCTTTTTTTTGTGTATAAACAAATTGTGAAATTCAAAGAGATGATACTTTTTCAGCACTAGGAAAATTGGGAGATAACTTTGAAGTAACCATTCCCGTGACTACCCATTCTACCCCTCTTCTTAAAACATCTTGAAAACCAATACATTTCATCGAATAATCTGCGTGCCCCATAGGAGTATGAAAAACTCTACCCTTGCCGTAAGAAATTGTCATAACCATAGGTTCATGTTTTTTGCTCTTCTCACTGTAAGCAGTTGCTAAAACCTTAACTCCCTCTGCTGGGCCTCGAAGTGAATCATAGAGCTCATCCTTGGAATGCATCCACGTCTTGGGCATATCTTTGGTAATTGGATGTTTTTAGAGGGGAAGTAGATACAGTAACAGAAAAACCATTCGATCTTACTAAGGCATCAACAAGCACAGGTGAAGTCGCTTTCCAATTATGGTTTGACCATCGATAAGCAAGACCTTGATCTTCGCTAAACCAAATGCACTTTAAAAAATTAATAAAATGTTAAGGGGCAATATTTTTGTAATGATATAAAACTCAGTTCACTTGCCCATTCGCATCAATTTCTTTTTCCATCATCCTTATTTCATCCATATCTACAAATTTACTTTTACCACCTGTCATCGCTGCAATTTCCTCAAGTGGTAATTTAGCACCAGCGGGAGCACCGTATCCAATCGTGTAAATTTTTGTGCGTCCCTTTTTCTTTTTTATGATATCAATTCCTTGAAATTCTTTTTTCGAGGAACCATCTGTCATGAAATAAATAACATCCGGTTTGGGGTTCATG
>ENA-UOXV01005063-UOXV01005063.1-marine-metagenome-genome-assembly--contig:-NODE-5063-length-14742-cov-5.903248_pt1 | contig 14742 bp, 26 predicted proteins | sample MGYA00238165_ERZ766961 | MGnify/ENA primary metagenome ERZ766961 (study PRJEB28924, sample SAMN03173240) | marine metagenome | biome: Marine; feature: Water; material: Subsurface seawater | place: North... | reverse complement strand
AGCAGAGGCGGGCGAGGGCGATGTCGCGGGGGCGCTGGCGTGGTTTGCGAGAAATGAAATGTGTTGTGTTGTAGTGCCCTTCTGTCCAGCCCATATGCATGACGCTCGGCGTGCCTCTCAAGCGGTGGAACTGGCTGAGCCCACTTACTCTCACATCCTTCCTACCGGACCGCCCACGCTTCCGAAGCCTCACCAGCGGCCGCGCCGCGCGCCGCCGAAGCCGCCGCGGCGGCCAAACATCCCGCCGCCCCCGCGTCCGCGGGATATCTCGACCTGTGTCAGTTCAGTTAGCGGAGCCCGGCGCAGCGCATGCCGCGGGGCGGTCCAAGGCGGGGCGGTCCCGCCTTGACAACAAGAATCAGTTGTTGGGTCCGCCTCGGGGCCGCACCTCGCGCAGAAGCGAGACCAGAGCAACGGGAACCTGCCGTTAGAGTAGGCGGCTGGGAGTCACTACGCCCGCCGGAGAACGCCCCTCGCTCACGAGCGTGGGAATCGGAATCGATCAAGATGTGGGTCGCAGAGCAGATCCAGCCCCCAAAACTCATGCGCACAAACGTGCGACTCTTTCCGTGGTTGGGGGAGAAGCCTGCTGCCCGGCGGTCTCCAGCACGTCAACGAGCTCCCGACCGAGCTTTCCGGTCGAAGCATCTTCCCACCTGCGGGCGCGAAACATGGTGAACGGCTGTCCTAAATCTACTTTACCTCTCTACATCTACTTGTACCTAAACCCTTTCTCACGCACCCGCCTGGATCCTGAAACAGAAAAATGCACCTCTCTCAGGCACCCTGAAAGCTACGCCCTCCAGAATGGCGCGGGCTATTCGCGTGCGCTCTGCTGCGGCTCTGTGCGGAAGGGGGGCGCACGTGAAGAAAGAGTAGGACGTTCCCGAGCGCCCCGCACGCCCCGTCCGCCCGATCCGATGGATGTAGTCAGAAATCATCTTGGGCATGTCGTGGTTGATTACCAGCATCACGTCTGAGATGTCGAGCCCGCGAGATGCGACGTCTGTGGCGACGAGCACCGTGCACTCGCCGCGTTTGAACTGGTCGAGCACCCAGTCGCGCTCGGACTGCGCCTGTTGGCCCCACGGCAATTTAGCGTCATGACATGCAGCATGGTGCCGGGCTTATCTCATCTGCATGCTTGAAGACACGAAACGATGCATTCCAGACATCAAACTTAGTGTTCGTTTCGCTTGACGCAGGACAGACCTTGTCACCATGGATACCAAACGCCTTGACGCGCGATCGTTTCAGCTCCCGTACCTAGAGGACCCGGTCGAGGTATATTTCAGACGAGTGCAGTTCCAAGCTGCATGCCCGACCAACCCGAGAGACTGCATGGAGAAGATGTGAGGAGGAGCAAAGTTTTGTGCAGGGTGAGCGCACCAGCTCGTCAGCCGTCCGCTTTGTAGCAGTGAAGATGAGAACCTGGAAGAAGGACAGAAATACTTATTACGTCCCTATATCTGTCAGATACTTTATATCTGACACATATAGGGGCGTAATCGGGTGCGCATAATCAAACTTGCATGTTGTTGCTACTTTCACCTTGCCCGTAGGGTTGTCCTGCTGAAAAGACGTGAGGATGTGGAGCAGACGCCGTGGCTTGTCTCGCTCGTGCAACACCTGAAAGACATCGACGCACTTCAACGTCTCTTCTGGACGAAATGGCCCTAAAACGCGAGAATTTACGAGAGTCGATGTGTATCACAGATGGCTTGAGGGTACCTCGACGTACTGGGCGACTGTTTTCACGGCTGCAAGCCCCGAGCTGCCCACTGTGACCTGCCCCGACAGGAATCAGCTCGGGTAAAACCTCCTATGCGCGGCCAGGCACGCAGTCACGAGACACTGCCGTCACCTGGACGTAGTCCTTGTTGAGGAAGTCGGTGGCTAAGCCCTGCACCTCCGTTGGCCACGTGGCTGTGAACATCAGCGTCTGGCGATCACGCCGGATCTGCCCGACAACCGAACGCAACTGCGGCTCGAAACCCATGTCCAGCATCCTGGTGCGAGCATACGTCAAATTCCCTTCTCGTGCGCAGGTCCACCAGGATAAATCCAGGGAGGTACCTGTCAGCCTCATCAAGCACCAGGTAGGTAACGCGGCGGAGGTTCGTCTGGCCTCCTTCCAGGAAGTCGATCAACCTGATGTGCAAGTGCATTCTTCTGATAAGAAAAGAGTGAACGGATACTGACCTGATTTTGTTTTAGCGGCAGCGATACGATAGGACGCGCTTGCCTGCCCGGGGTGCCGATGAGAATGTCGACGCCGCGGCGAAGCGCATTTGCCTGCGAGCGGGATGAATGAAATCATGCAATGTTCACAGCAATCGCAAGTCGGAATGAGGCACGCTTGCGCAAGTCCTTGCGAATCCCTCACAAGCCTGGTCGACCGACCTGATTGCGCCGGTTCCCTCCGCCACCGTAAACACATGTCGTACGCAGTCCCGTACGCCGGCCGAACTTCACAGCCACCTGGTATTCCCACCGCTGTTCATTTGCTGGGACCAACAAAAACGCCGTGGATGGAAGGTTCACTCGAAAGCTAAAAGGCCTGGATAACGCATCAAAAACACTGTCTCGGGAGGACCTCCTCGATCTGCTGGGCGAGCTCCCGCGTGGGCGCGAGCGCCAGCGCGACGGGGCCATCTCCCGGGCGCAGCGCAGCCTGCGCGTTGATGTGGACCATCGCAGGAAGCAGAAACGCTAGCGTTTTCCCGGAGCCTGTCGCAGCCACGGCAACGAGGTCGCGTCCCGACATCGCAATCGGCCTGGTTGAGGTGCATGTCTTCAGTCCGACTCCGACTGGAAGCCTGCCACTAAAATGCAAATCGACTGGCGGGTTCATCCGCGGGTGGGATGCGTACCACGCCTGTGCTTGGATGGGTGATGGCTGCGTGAAACCTTCCTGCGAGGCGCAGACAACACCGGTCACGTTTCCATTGCGCATGGGGATTGCGGGAGGCTGTCAAAGCATGGCTCGTTGTCTATACTCTGCACAGCTGGTTTCTGTCAGATTGTAACCCTCGGCCCGGAGATGCTGGCGGGGCGAGCCTGCGCGATCTGCTGCATGATGATGGGCGGGAAAGTCGTCTGCGAAAATTCCGCGATGGGGTTCGGCACGTCGCGCCCTTCCACTTTCATCTCGAAACCGTCGCGTATTTCGCGAACCTGCGTTCCCCTTTCGCCTCAGTTCTGCGCCCTGGCTCAGCTCGGGGCGATGTCGGTTTGCGGCTCGACTCTAGGCGACAGAGCATTCGCTTGGTGCAATCGCATGGCACATTTCGGCCCGTTCGGTTGTTCCGGGGCGTGCGACCTGCTGCTGCGAAAGCATCTTCACCGACTCGTGCTCCGTGTAGAAGTCTTTGCGTAGCGGGGGCAGGTCCATCCTGCGGGGAACAGGGCAGGCATCTCACGGGTGTGCACTGTTTTCCGGGCGCACCGACTGGGGCGCAGGGCCAAGACACGGGGCGCTGGTGCACACTTGTCCCAATCCTCTTGAGCAATGTCACGCAGTCCCGCTCCTGGGCCGTCACCGTATCCGCCCCCTCCTCCACCATATCCGCCGCCCCCACCATCCCCGCCGCCCCCCCCATATCCGCCGCCGCCACCGTACCCGCCTCCGCCACCATATCTGCCTCCCCCACCATATCCGCCCCCACCGCCGTACCCGTCACCGCCGCCGTACCCGCCACCGCCGCCATACCCGCTGCGCCACCCTCCACCGCCTCCGCCTCCGCCGTAGCCCCAACTACCACCGCCATCGCCGTCCCTCCGCTGCGGCGGGGCCTGCTCCGCCGAGCCGCCAGCACCCGGGGCGCCGAAGCGCTCACGAGGGAATGGCAGCGGATTCGACGCAAGAGCGAGATGGAGTGCGAGGCCGAGAACAAGTGCCTGGGCCGCACAGAGTCTGGAGTTACGACTATGCAGGGGCAAAGGTGCGCAGCGCCAAGCAGCTGCATGGCGCGTGCGAACGCACTGAGCGAAGCAGCCTTGCCGTGCCGCGCAGCAGTAGTATTCCAACCGTGCCGCCCCTCATGTTGACCCTGCGCATCGCCCTCTGATTAGTCACAGCGCTCACGTTCCAATTGTGGGTGCAGCAGGCGGGATCCCACGCTTGATCAGCCCACCGCACCTACGGTAACCGCAGGAGAGAGCGCCGCAGTAATTGGCCCTGCTAGAACCTCGGAAACAACAGTGGTCTGTCACTTCCACCGCAAGGTATCGTATCCGTGGTCCAAGGGGGGCCCAGTTTCCCGTTGCCGGGATGCGTGGGCCCGTCACGACAACTCTTGCGACCCCCGTCGTCACTAACTGTTGCAGGCACGCTTCCCGGGCAGCCAGCGGGATGGAACTACAACGATGCTCGCAAAGCAAAAATCTGCACGTTCGCAGCCGCCGGGGCAGGGGTGGGGCCTACCCGCGTGTCGAAACACTCGTCAACGTGGACTCTGTCGAGACGGATCCCAAAAGCGCGTGAAAGTGGAGTGCGTAATAAGTTGACAAACCTGTGCACAATCGTGAGTCATTTCTTGGGCCTTGGAGCGGTGGGATTCCCACCGGTGCAGCGGTAACCTCGCTTCTGGGGAAGGCGAGATCCATTCCGAGCAGTGTGATCGCTAGGTACCTTCCCGTTCTGCCTCAGTGCCGCTGCTAGCCGCCCATGTGCCTCTGCCAAGCAACGGATCGCGCTACTGGGCGCAAAAACAGATGCGACAATACATTCTGGGGTCGACGTTTCTGCATTGCTGCTGCCGAGCCGTGTGATGTTTGAGCTCTGTGTATGCGCTGACTGGTGCATCGCGGTTCCTGTTGTTACCCGCTCAGCAGCCTCGCCTCCGTGTGCCACCTCTTCTGGTCGGCCGGATCGTCCAGTCAACGCATCCATTATTACGCAGGCCTTGTGCCGCGCCTCCATAGAACTTACTGACGCCGTTGTTGCGTACTGCAGGGAACACCGTAGCTGTATCAATGGCAGGCACTAGCAGTGGGGTCCACACCAACGCCTTGCCGAATGATGTGGCGACACCCGCTGGCACGCCAAAGAGATACGAGCCTCACAACATTCTCTTCATAGGGAGCCATGTCCTGAACCACCTTGTAACCACGTATCCACAGTGTGTTCCCTCCCGTAGTACAGCCTCCGAGCCGTAGAAACTAGGCGCGACGATTCAAGCGTGCGCGTGGCCTGATCCTGAGCCCGCTCCCCGCTCCCCACAGCTACAATGTTGTGAACCTGGATATTGTCGACTCCTGCGCATCGCTGCAAAACGTGGCCCCGTCTGTAGGAAAGGCGAGTATCTTTTGGTCAATTACTGACAGCATTCATGCATGAACATTGCCGTTGTCTCACCCGTTCCCGGGAGCGCAAAAGCATGTCTCTGATGCATGCGTCACCATGCCCCGCCAACTGTACCCCTGCCAGATCTCTGAATTGTAGTGTGCTGGCAGCCCAACTACCACTACTGCCGCGGCGATATTTGCAATCTTGACCTCGTCGCCCATTTGATGGAAGCGCACCGCATAGACACCGTGCGAGCCCCGCTCGAACGTGCTGCGGCTGCCATTCCCAGACTGCAGGCGTTTGACGTTGCCACTGCGAGATATTAGTGTAGGGAGAAGTTGCACTGGGCTGTCATAGCAGTGAGTCTCTGGCAATGACAGTCCCTTGCTAGTGGCTTTCTTCGCTCTCGTTCGCCCAACGGCCCTCGGCCTCTGAACGGTATCTCCCTGCTCGCAGGTGATGCACTTTGCGGCGCAGAGCCATGTGGACGTCTCATTCGGCAATCCGCTCGCGCACACGCAGACAAACGTGCGCATGCGATCGAACGCCCCCTACGTTTCCTGATGGGTTGTTTCGAGGAGGCGGCTGCGCCTCTGCTGCGGCCCCCTGAGCCTGACAAGTAGCCACACAGCCCACTGAGCGGTCACGTGGGTGCAGGTCCTTGGCACGCACACACTGCTCGAGTGCGCGCGGCGCTACGGGGTGAAGCGCTTTCTGCATGTGAGTCTTGCGCTTGAATCTCCGCCCAGAGTTCTTCACAACGTTGGGTGTGCCAGTCCTGACCGCACAGTCGGCGCTGACAGGTCTCAACAGATGAAGTGTACGGCGATGTGCAAGTGAGTTTGGCCCAGTGATCTTCTCTGGCAAGACCCACTGCGCATTGCATAGCGTGCTCCAGAATCATTCAAAATAATATTGTGCCAATCTCTGTGCTCATCCAGGGCGACGGTGTCTTCGAGAACGCCACTCTCGCGCCAACAAATCCCTACTCCTGCTCCAAGGTGAGTCAAGAAGCACGCCCGACTCACCTCCCGCTGAGCTGCGTCTCCGGTTCATTGCAGCCGCGCACCCGTGTGCTGCACTTCCCTCACGCTATGTGACTGCTAGGCTGCGGGCGAGTTCATCGCCAAGGCGTACATGTCTTCCTACAAGCTTCCGGCGCGTCCCCGCAGCCGCAACCCGCCCAACCCGGCTGGTGGCATCCGCAAGACGTCCATGGCCGGTCCACACGCGCATTCTCGTGCACATATGCCGCGCGATACTGCAGAGAAGCGTTGCGGCGGCCTCCGTGTACTGAGCTCACGTGAATCTCGCTCACGCCTGCAGGTTATTATCACCCGAGGCAACAATGTGTATGGTCCGGCGCAGTACCCCGAGAAGGCAATCCGCCGAGTGCCCTGCGCACCGCTGTGCGGACCTGGCTTGCTTGGGTGCTGCAAGATTCTCAGCGCCGAGTCTGAGCTGAGTCGCTGAGCAGGTCATTCCAAAGTTCATCCTGAGACTGCTACGGGGCGAGACCGCGTGCCTCCACGGGGCCGGGTCGTCCCGTCGGTCCTACGTGCACGTGCGCGACTGCGTGACGGCCTTCGACAAGATTATGCACTACGGCGCCAACGAGCAGGTTTTAAAACCTTCTACGTCCATTACACACATTTTCATTGTTCTCGAGCGGCTTGCTCAGAGCGTGCGGTGCTGAGGATCCGGGCACGCGTGCGCTGATCCGCCGCCACGTCGGATGGCAGGTGTACAACATCGGCTCGCCCTTCGAAATCTCGATGAAGGAGTTGGCGGTGAAGCTCATCCAGGAGCTGGGACTGCGGCCCGAGGGCAGGTGCGGTGCCGGTGCCGGCTGGTCGCCCGCTTGCTTTCCCATGCTGCGTCGCGTCCATGTAGTCTATGTGTTGTCGCCTTCGTTCGGGCCTATGTTCGGAGTTTTCGGGCTTCAGTAGTGGCCTGCCGCCGGGTTTTGGTTTGATTGGACGGCGCCCCGGGGAGGACAACTGACGTGCCGCTCGCGGTCGACGTTGATGCAGAGAGCACGAACTCCTCGAGTTTGTCGCAGACCGAAACATCAACGACCAGGTCAGTGCCCAGCTGCCAGCCTGCATGTCATGTGCTCAGCCGCTCTTTGCTTGTTGCTTGGATGCTCACGGTGCACCCCGTCCAGCGCTACTGCATCGACGACTCGAAGCTGAAGGTGAACCCTTGGCCGCCTGCCCCACTGCTCGGGCCCCGAAGGCGTACCTGAGGACGTCTCACACGCGACCCCTACTATTTTACGACGTCCACGGTACGGTGGTGTCTGGGCACGTCAAGCGCTGCGCGGCGCGTCGCGCAGGAGCTCGGATGGGCGCCTTCGGTCGAATGGGAGGACGGGATCCGGGACACGATCGCGTGGTCTGTCCCGAATTGCTCCCGGATTCAACAAGCGTGCCCCGCGTCCTCGCGCAGTGCCGCTCCTCTCGCGCGTGCCCCGAATGACCCACCCGCGCCATCGTGCACAGGTACCGCGCGGTGCCACCCGACCACTGGCCCGAATTTGTCTCGGCGCTCGCGCCTCACCCGCTTCCGAGCGGCGCGCGCCCGGTAAGGCCGCGCGCCCTCAGGCCCATGCCTGCATGCAGCGTGCACAAACCAAAGTGCGTCGACGCACTTGATCGCACCGTGAATGCAGATCTTGTTTGTATCAAAAGTTTTTATACTGAATGCCTGCACCATTATCCTGCCCAGGCGCAGTCTGGAGATGGATGGAATGGGCTGTGCAAGTAGGGCGTGCGGGCTTTGTGCGCGGGGAACGGGAGGCATCAGGCTGCAGTGAAGCAGGATGATCCCCATGATACGTGGATCTATCAAAGATCTATGGCCTTGCCGACCAGTGTCTGGTTGCGACTGCTTCAATTAGAACAGGCACGGCTCTCTGAACACGCCACGCACACACGCACACACGCACACACAATCACATACACGGACACACGACTACGCTTCCGGACGACTACACGTCCGGACGATTCTTGGCCACCTCTTGCTTTACCCTCCGGATATACCTGGCGCGCCGGTCAAAACTCGATTATACAGCCGCTCGCATCGTACACCTCGATTGCACTGGCTGGCACAAGCGGGCCGATTTCGACCAGTCCCTAGAGGAGGGGCGCACACTCTTGGCGGTTGTTGATGTAAATGTGGTAGGCGTCTTGCTGCGCGGGAGAGAGCTCGTTGGGCGAGTCCAACAGATCCTGCACTCCTGCGTACAGCGACAACCAATAATTCAGCCGTGGCTCGTCCAGAAGACGCTCGTCCAGGTCGGTGCAACGATGGCACGAGAAGCGAACCGCAACGGATATCGCATCCAGCACCGGGTGCGGCAAAAGAGATGCGGGTTTGACGCTTGGAGCGTACCTAGCAGGATCTGCTTAATGGTGATCCCGGGCTTCCATGCCTCCTCCTCATTGAGAATAGAGAGGCAAACCTGCCGCCACAGTTGATTCACAGAGTGGGGTGCCCTCACGACTCGAAAACATCTGCTAATTTGGTTTGCAAGCTCTGAGGGCAGGGCAAGGAGAACAAGAGCGGGGCACTACCGTTCCCGATGGATACACGTTCGGGTGGAAGAAACCGCCCACAAACTTGCACTGCGGCAGGGTAATCACAAAGACGTTACTGGTCTGGGCAGCGTTGGTGACAAAGCACAGCTCCAAGCTAGCTGCTCTGTGCTGTCCGCCGGGACGTGTCCAGCTCTTCACTCGGGAGAGCTGGCGCGAGGGACGTACCTTGGGCGGTTTGTGCGGGTAGTCCTCCGTGAAATTGAGCGTGAGTTTGAAGAGACCGCCGGCCCAGATCGTTCCCTCCTGTCACAGTCGCCGCGTGCTTGGTTCGTGCGCTCGCGAGATGCTCGCGAAATAACTAGTGCTCGCGCACGGGGGGCCGGCGCGACACCTTCCCGGGGATCCCGCACTCCCAATTCATCATGTCTTGGCTCCCATCTGGCTTCGTCGCGAGTCTCGCGTAGAAGCCCTGCGACGCAACACGGCACGGCGCAGCATCAAGCGTCCACGCGCCATCCGACGCCGGGGCAAGCGCACGACGAGGCGCGGACAGTGAGCTGCGCATGGACAATAGGCGGAGCCCCCAGTATTGCGCCGGAATGCAAGTGATTAAGGAAACAATGGTTTCGACGTACCACTGGATGGTCCTTCCGCCATGCCTTGCGCTCCTCAGTGAGGCGCGACCTAGCAATGCCCGCCATGCTGCCGAGGCGACTTAATCGGTCAGTGCATTGTCGTCTGGCGCGGCAATCCGATTTGCCCGCAGCAACGCACCTCACTAGAGGGATAGGTCCAGCCCAGTGTCGCTCACGGCCGCTCTAGCAAGACCCGTGCCCAAAACCAAGGGTCCCCAAGACTGGGCGAACAAGCGAACGAACATCCTCCACCAGTTGCCCGCACATTCTATTCCTACACATCGCGGAGACTCGCGCCTCGAAAGTGCCCTACCACCTCGCTACCTCGCCACTGCGCTGCTCAAGACAAGGCTGCCGGTATTTCAGTGGTCCGCTGACCTGCCCGCCGAACGCCTTGCGGATCTCGCGGCAAAAGGATTGGATTTCCCGCGTTGCGTGATTGTTGACTTTTGGGCGCTTCATCAGCTTTCCGCGAGTGCTCTCGGACGACGACGCGGCAGAGGGCACAGGCGTGGACTTCTGGTGCGCTTAGCACGCTCGCAGCGGATGCGGATGAGAGCTTTAGGCGCAGTTTCAATGCTCTGCTTCGGCTTGGTTCCGTCAAGCCGCTTGACTCGCGGGTTGCCCAGTCCTCGCAACCCTCGCTCTTTACATTGCTTTTTGCTCTTAGGCGAGGTGGGCCCGGAGCACGGCGCCGCCGACGGGCGTGACAGCCTGCGGACGTCGAGGAGGCACCCGCGGAGTTCACACTCAAGGCGATGCTCGCGTTCGGAATCCACTTTTGTCATCGGAAGTGGAACAAGGCCTCGAAGGCGCAAGACAGGTGCGTGCTGTCTTCGCTGCGCGCGGCGGCGCGAGCGGATCACACGCGCGGGTGACAGTGCGAGTGGCACGTACCTGGGCGTTGGCGATGGCATCCTCGGCGACGTTGCTCAGGTCAAGCTTGAGCAAACCTTCGACAGCGGCGAGCGTGCAGGCATGCCCCATGAGGAGCAGATGGCCGGGCGAGGCACGTGCGACCTGTGCAGCACGCTCCGGGGCTGAGCACTACGCCCCAGTGCACAACGCCGTAGCCCTATCAGCTGAAAGTGCGTCACCACGGAAATGGGCGCGCAGGACCTGCTTCTTCGCGTCGGTGGCCTCTGCCGGTGCTGCGCCGACCGCAAGGGCCTGGGCAACGCAAACACAATTCATCGAGCCAAGGGAACCACAGCTGCAACCGACTATGCCACATGTGTATATCTGGCGGGAACTTCCGCTATCCACGCAGTGCATGCGCTCTGCAGGGTGATGGGCACCTTAGCAGGCGCCATCGGAGCAGCAGCGCTCACAGCGTTGTAAGGATACATGTCCGCGTCGGACATGTTGTCGCCAACACCGTCTCCGTCCCAGACGCCGTCACCAAAGCCAGAGCCGCTCTCACACCCCCAGCCATAGGTGAGGTTAAGCTGGATGGCGTCTGGCAGCGCGAGATCAAACATTGTCTGTTGCAGAGGGTCTCCTCGACTACTACTAATAAAATAAAAACCTAGAAATCCCAGTGGTCAAGATTCGGAAATCTTGACCGCTCTCTGCGAACGACAAGTCTGTCGCAAGAGAACGAGCAGCGCAACAGCGTCCGGGGTGCGAGCGGCGCGCGGGGCACGGGACAGGCTCGGAAAGCGGCGCAGGGGGGTACGTGCGTGCGCACGTGCAAGCTCTGCAGCGCAGGGAGCCAGGTCGGGTCGTCGAGCGCACGCAGGAGCGGGCTCGTGCGGGGGGGGGGGTAGCATATTCCGTGCAGCATCCCCTGACGGTGCTAGCCATCTTAGGGAGGAAGCACCTCCGTTATTTTGTGTCGAAAAACAACGTCCTTGCTGGACTCAAGCGCTTGCGCTGCAGCGAGGTGCCAAATAACTCTGTTTTTATTCCATCTAGCACTGCCGCGCGCTGCTGAAACGCCCCTCCGAATAAGGCACCGCCCAGCACAGAACGGGCCCCTCGCTCGACGGGAACGCCCGGGACACCTCAGACTGCGCCACGAGCCCTACTGAATTCCCAAATCGGAGCGTGCCTGCGGTACTCACTGCGCAATGAAAAGCGGAAGCGCCGACACCTGGCAAGGGGCACGCAGCCAGTGAGCTTTCGTCGGCAGTCAATGAAGCTGGGGATGCGCTTCCTGCCTGGCAGTGCGACCTCTGGCTACGCTGGCAAGGGGCATGCCGAGCGGACGCAACCATGCGCTAGGGAGACACGGACGTGGCGGAGGGGGCTCGCCTCATTGCAGAGCTCCTTGCCGAGCGCCTCGTCCGACGAACGCATATCCACCGAAACCATGGAGCCGCCCTTGGCCTTGGCGAGCACGGCGATGTGGTGCCCGAGCACCGACACGCCGTATAGCGAGGCGGCGCCATCCTGCCCCTGGATCAGCGCGAGGTTGAGCAGCTTGGCGAGCAGGGCGATCGACTGCTTGAACGGCCGCCCGGCCGCCTCCACGACCGCCGAATTCTTGTGGTGGCACTCGTTCGAGATGAGCTGCCAAGCACACCCCTCGCGGTCAGGCGCCTGCACAGGCGCCCCGCGCGAGCGGAGCACACCAAACCTGCCGCCACAGCCCCCACCCCCCCGACACCGTGCTGGTCGCACCTGGTTGAACTCTTCCGCGGGGAGCTCGCGCGGCAAGATGAACGCAGAGCAGGGCAGGAGCAGCTCGCACGTCAGCGCGACAGGCGCCGCCGGCGCCCCGTCGCCCGTCGCCTCGTACTTGAGCGTGCACTTGACCTGCGTTCGCCGCGCGGCCCCTCAGCAGGAGCGGCGACGCCTCACCAGACGCCTAAGGGGGAGGGGGGGGTCGCGCGGTCTCACGTGAGGGGGGTGATGGGGGAGCAGCGCAGCGCACCTTGAGCGGCTTCGTAGCGGAGCCGACAGACAGCTCGGCGCGCATGACGCCGTCCTCGCCCGCGCGGAGGCACGCCACGTCGGCGGGCGGCGCGGCGACGCGCGCGACCATCGAGGACGTGAGCGAGAGCGAGACCGGCTTCAGGTCGAACGCGCACGTGTTTGTTAGTGCGAATGAAACCACCACCGGCGGAGCTCGTGCCTGCGAGTCCGTCGCGGCGCGGGCTTCGTACGTCGCCTTCACCCGGTTGTCCCCGCCGAGCGTGCGCGGGATGAGGCGCGGCGGCTCAACGTCGCGCCGGGGCTTGTCGCCGCCGGCGCGCCGCTCCTTATCCTTCTTGCTGTCCTTCTTGCTGTCCTTCTTGCTGTCCCGATCGCGATCCTTCTCCTGAAGCAAATGACTCGTGGTCACCATGACAGTGCCAGGCTTTGCGCTGCCGAAGCGTGGACGCACGCAGGCCAAGCTGGCACAGTCACAGTTCGCGGTCAGCGGAATCAGTCACGGGCGCGGGGGATGCCTTGTCCTTGCTTTTCTTCTTTCCCTTGCGCCCCTCATCTTCCTCCTCCTCCTCCTCCTCCCGGTCCTTTATCTTCTTCTTGCTCTTCTTCCCCTCTTTTTCAGCGCCGTTCACCGCCACGTCGCTTTCGGGAGCAGGCTTCGACGGCGGCGACGAGAAGAAGTCGTCCAAGTCATCCACCTCCTTCGCCTTCTCGCGCTTCGGCGGCTCCTCCGCCTCCGCGGGCGCGGCGTCGCCGCCCATGTCCAGCAAGTCGGCTGTCTCTCCCTTTTTGCTTTTGTCCTTTTTGCTCTTCTTGCCCTCCTTGCGCCCCTTCTCGCCCTCCCCGTCCTCCTCTACCACGCCGTCCGCCGCGTCCTCGCCCTCCTTCCGCCGCTCCTTCTTCTCCTTCTTCTCCTTGCGGCGGCGCTTGCGCTCATCCTCCTCCACCTCGTAGCGCGACTTGCGCTCGTACGCCTTGAGCGTCGGCAGCACCTCGTCGGCCTTGAGTGGGCGGTTGAGGTCCACGTCTAGGGCCGACGACACCGCGTCCTTGCTCGCGCCCGCGTCCGCGCCGTCGTCTGAGTCCTCCCCGTCCGGCATCTCGTAGCCGGAGAACACGACCGGCGCGTCCCCGCCCGCGTCCGCGTCGTCCGACTCAGAGTCCGAGGCCACCTTGCGGCGCCCCTTCTTCTTCTTTTTGCCGGAGTCCTCCTCGAGGTGAAAGATCGGGATCTCCGCCACCTCCTCCTCGTCAATCAGCGCGGGCGCCTCCTCGGGCGCGTTCGCCTTCGCCCCGAGGTAGAACGGGTCCGACGTCCGCTTCTTCCGATCCTTCTCCGCCTGCCACCCGCGCCGCCCGCCCGCCGTCAGCGCCGCGACGCACACACCGCAGGCAGGCGCGCAGCGGGTGCCTTTCGGGGTGCGGATTTCGCGTTTGGACGCAACTTCTGCACCTGCTTCTGCATCTTGCGGATCTCCTTTTTGGACGGTTTCAGCGAGAACTTGTCCGACCCTGCCCCCCGCGCGCGCCCCGTCAGCTCCGCGCGCGCGCACGGGGTGCACGGACACGCGCAGCGCTGCAAGGCTGCGGGACCTAAGCGGCAGGTGGACTTTGGGGGCGCGCACCGCCAAAGTCGTCGTCCTCCCAGCCCTCCTTCTCGCGCCGCTTCTTCTTGGCCTTCTTGTCGCGCGGCGCGTCGCCGTCCACCTCTCCGGCGTCGGCCCCCAGCTCGTCGTCCGACGCCTGCTCATCATCCTCATCCTCATCCTCCTCATCCTCCTCGGGCGGGTGGATCCACGCATCCAGGTCCAGCCCCTCCGGCACCGCCACCTGCCGAGCCGCGCCCCGAGCACGCGTCACCACCCCAACGCCTCCTCAACCCCACCCCCCGGAGGATGTCGGCTCTCTAGCTAGAGGCCTTTCCAAGCAGGAGCGCACCTTGCCCTGCGCCTTGGGCGCGACGGGGTTGAGCTCGTCGCAGAAGAGCGCCGGTAGCTGCGCACAATGGCGGCGCCGTGAGCCAATGGCGGCACACGCCCCGAACCCGGCCGCGCGCGCGAGAGTGGACGCGGAGGGCGCGCGTGGAGGGGCGGGCGTGCCTGGGCGACTACAGCGCCGGCGTCGCGGACGAGAGCGAGGAGGCGGAGCGCAAGCGCCGCGCGCTCCTGCACCTCGAGGAGCGTCGACACCTCAAACGCCGGGAGGCGCGCCTCGAGCAGCGCGTGCAGCTCCCCGCTCGCGCCGGCCGGCGCTGGCCCAGCGCCTGCGGGCGCCGCGCCACTGGGCACGCCTGCCTGGCTCTGCTGCAGCCCGGCGGCACCCGCGCCCAGGGCCGGGGCGGGCCCGAGCATGTCGTCGAGAATGTCTTGGTTGAAGCGGCCACGGCCTTCACCCGGGA
>ENA-UOXV01005062-UOXV01005062.1-marine-metagenome-genome-assembly--contig:-NODE-5062-length-14749-cov-6.217640_pt1 | contig 14749 bp, 13 predicted proteins | sample MGYA00238165_ERZ766961 | MGnify/ENA primary metagenome ERZ766961 (study PRJEB28924, sample SAMN03173240) | marine metagenome | biome: Marine; feature: Water; material: Subsurface seawater | place: North... | reverse complement strand
ATGTAATAGTCCACCTTCGTCCAACTTTGTCAAAAGTTGTATGGGGGCAAACTGTCGGCCGAGGCCTGCGTTCAGCACCTGGAAAAGATAAATGCGTCGTTATAGATGTTAGTTCTAATTGGAGCACTTTTGGCCCAGTTGAAAAATTGCAATGGAGCTTATGGAACCACCGACGATCTTATGTTCAATTCAAAAACCGTTTTAACTGGATAGGCCAACAGCTAGAGAATGATAATAGTGATAATATTTATCTATTATGCGAAAATAAATTAGCTTCAGGGTTACGATGCTCTCATATCTATAAAAAACATACATATTCTGATGGAGGCTGTCCAGTTTGTGGCTCTGTTGCTTCAATTGATATTCGTAAAGAGCAAAAAATAGATAGTACTCTGAATGAAATTGGGTTGCGAAGACTTTTCTATGAGCGAGTTGAAAAGGTTTATCAAGAGATGGATCTATCGATATGGGGAACTCTTGGAAACGCCGCCTGGAAGTCAGCAGAGCCAAAAGAGATGGTTTTTCTCGCCTTTTGCATGGCTTTCTCAGAGGTATCTAGTGAGGCGACTAACTCTGAATCAGAATTTTGGGATGTTGCGTTAAGCACAGAGGCAAAAATACGTGGCTACTTGGTAGGTAAAAAAATTCAAATAGTAAAGCAGGATGACTTTCAGTTAACCCTAATTGCTAATGGAATGCTAGCTGGAAAACAGATAAGAACATTACAATCGCACTATGGAATTTCTCTTTGTGGAAATATTTTGGCCGATCACTCTGATATAGAAATAGAGAGAAAGTACTTAAAGGCACTCCGAATAGCCGAAAGACTAGCTGTAATGGGGTGTTCCAGTCGCGATAATCTGCCTTATTTCAATGCGTCAGAATATTTAGCAAAAAAAGCTAGTTAATTTGATACTACACGATACTGCGCATGGATTCATCATTTGCCAGTGAGGTTCTCACAACGGCAAACACAGATAAAGTACCTATACTTGGAAGCAAATCAGTCAAAACGGTTCCAGACATTTAAAACCCTAGAGGAATTGTGGCACAGTTATGTCACCAACTTCTTCTCCAGCCCAATTTAGCAGTTTTGGTCGAAAGAAATCCTTAACCAAGTCATCTGTGGGGTAACCCAAAGCTCGAATAACTGCCCCTATAGCAACCTCCGCGCCTCTTTTATTACCATCCCTGGCCTTTACCATGGTTCCTAGTCCCAATTCATGGAATGCAGCAGAATAAACACCCTCAGCACCTGTTTTAACGGTAATTGCTTCGCCGTAGACTGAGTTAATTGCGCTACATGCTCTATCATGACCGGCAATGTATAATGGTTCTGCTGCTATACTCGTACGGATTCTCTGACAGGCTTCATGCTTTGTTTCGGGTAGTTCGCCCCCACTGGAAAATAGAGCAAATGCCCTTGCCCAATTTCCCAGCGGGGCTGAAAACACAGGCGCACCACAGCCATCTATACCATGTGTGTACTGCATCAAATCTAAACCAGTCATGAACTCTAAAGTACCTAGAATCCGTTGTTGAACCATATTTGTAAGGTCTGCATAGCCGGCCGTCTTGCCATTCATAAGCTTTGAGAGGATCAACATGCCAGCATGTTTACCACTACAATTATTATGTACTTTATGAGGCTCATCCATGCGTCTGACCTGCGATATCATCGTTTCTTGATGCATCGACCAGTGGGCGCCACAAATCAGCTCATCAATTGATATGTCAAACTTACCAAGTAACTTAGTTACAGCCTCAGTATGAATTGTTTCACCATTGTGACTTGCACAAATCAGCGCAATTTCAGCTTTTGAGAACTCAGGAATATCGGTTGACGAGTTTAGAAGTTCAACAAGTGCGATAGCTTGGAGAGGTTTCATTGCTGATCGAGGAAATACCACTCTTTCTTGATCGCCCATCCCCAATATAACTTTTCCATCTGCATCACAAACAGCTACATCAACTTCATGCAAGCTCTCTTTGAAACCGTTTCTGTTTACATGAACCTGGAGAGGAGTTTTATTATTGCTTGGTAAAGCAATTAAGGGGTTAACCATTTATATGCTACTCCAAGAAGTGCTGTTTGGCTGATTACCGCAATGTAACAGAAGACTATCTGTTTGATATTATCACATCATAAGTTTTCGTAGGCGTCAAATGAGCTCTATACGCTAAAACTGATTTCGAGATCCAACTTTTTATTTCGCGGTCTTAAACATTAGTTTCACATGTATTATTAAGAGTACTTAATTAATTAATAATTAGATATATTTAGGTTGGGCTACTAATAAGTGGGAATGACCGCGGCACGATATCTGATACCGGCGCGCTATTTAAGTTATATAGAGACTTGGAACGAACTATATGATTTCAACAGGAGACTAATTAAATGGTGCATGATGATCTGCCCTTCGAAAGCGTTAAAGTACTCGACCTTAGTCAAGGTGTTGCAGGACCCTATTGTGGCATGCATTTCGCACGCAACGGTGCCGACGTGATAAAACTAGAACCACCCGGTACTGGATGCTGGAGTCGCCAACTCGGTAAAGCCACAGGCGATCATACCGCACATTCTGTTGTTGTTCATCGCGGAAAGCGGAGCCTCGCCGTTGATTTGAAGGTACCCGATGGATTAGAGATAGCCAAAAAACTAGCTGCTGAATGCAATGTTATCATCCAAAATTATCGGGTTGGAAAACTAGCAAAATTTGGTCTCGATTATGGTTCTGTTGCGAAGATAAATCCAAAAGTCATTTATGTTGCGGTTACGGGGTTCGGTCAGAAAGGACCGCGCCGTGATCAACCGGCAACCGATTCCGTGATGCAGGCATATACCGGAATGATGTCGATCAACCGAGATATTAACGGTCTGCCGCAACGGATCAACATGCTGGCCATTGATTTCTCCACCGGCCTTTACGCGTTCCAGGCAGCAGCGGCCGCTTTGTACGGCCAGGTAATGAAAGGTAAAGGCAAGCTGATCGAAACCAGTTTGCTGGAATCAGCCATGGTGTTCCAAGAGGCTGCAATTATAGAATCGTATCTCCAGGGTGGCGACGCGGAACCTATCGGCATGCCGATAGGTAGTTTCAAAACTAAGGATGGCTTTATGTCGATTAATGCACGCCGCAACAGCCAATTTAAGAGTTTCTGCACTGTAATCGGTCGAGAGGAATGGATTGATGATCCGCGTTTCGTTGGGCCGCGTCAGAGGATTGCCAACCGTGACTTTTTGCTGTCCAAAATCCGCCCCATCATCGAGACTAAGACCAGCGGCGAATGGAATCAGTTGATGTCCGAGGCGGACATCTTGAATGCCAAGGTGCAGACCCACATCGACCTGTTTGAGGATATACAAGTTCAAGCAGTAAATGCTATCCGTTGGGTGGAGAACGACACATTGGGGCGGATCCCAATGGCGACTGTTCCGGGGCAGCCTATTCCGGAAACCAACGACCGCTTCACGCACAGTCCGCACCTTGGTGAGCATAACGATGAGGTGCTGACAGAACTCGGCTATGGTATTTCTAAGATCGAGGAGTTAAAGGCAAAGGGTGTCGTTGGAACCTTTGCAGACGAACATTAATCATAGTTGATGCTGTACTATGTGCAGATACAAGCTATTGAAAAATTGAAGAAAAATAGACGCAAGAAAAGAGTCAGTACAGAGGCGGTTCACACATCAGTTATACAAGTATTATTTGGCGCACTTAGGTAATTGATAATAATATATAAGTTCAGTTACTATTGAGGCGAATAAGGCTACTAGAGCCAAAAATAGAAACGGTATCTCTGATAATGATATAGTTAACACTTTTAAACTGGATAGGCTCTATTGTTTGTCTGCACGCAAGTGAAACGCTGTCACAGCTGTGTCGTAATAAATTGGTAAAAGCGGTCAAAATTCGACCCTAGACGTTCACATCAACTTGTGTATCAAGGAAAAAAATCCAGGTTTTGTGAAAAAAGTGGTGCCCAGGGGCGGATTTGAACCACCGACACGCGGATTTTCAGTCCACTGCTCTACCAACTGAGCTACCTGGGCAAGTGCACAAATGAACAGAAAATATCTGTACATTAAAAACACTAGTTCGGTGTATAAAATAAACTTCCGACGCTGTCCAGTTTCGTATGGGTTGATTTACAACATTAACTCAGTTTTATAAAAAATAGTTTATATTTAATTTATCCAAAATAATTAAGTTTACGAGGTGTTATTAATTCATGGATATTCAAAAAACGCTTCAAACAGCTATTTCCAACCATAACAAAGGTAATCTCAGAGAAGCGGAGAAGCTCTATCGTAATATTCTAAAAGTAGCCAGTAAACATCCTATAGCTCTTACGCTTTTAGCAAAAATATTTCTTAGTAATGGTATTTATGAAGAAGTGGAGAAAGCTTTATCCATAATTTTAAAAAACTATCCAGGTTATATGAAGGCTCAGATTTTAGCAGGTGAATATTACAGTCAAATAGATCGGCCTGATATTGCTAGCGATTCTTATAAACGAGCTATCCTACTATCCCCAAACCAGGCTGAGCCGATGATTGCTCTGGGAAATTTAAATCAAAGGGGGCCAGAGCTTAACGAAACAATATTGAATATGGTGCTGAGTAGATACCGGCAAGCGTCTATTGCCGAGCCCGAATCAATACCCGCACTTAATAATTTAGCCGCTATTTACCTAAAATTAAAACATCCAGTAAAGGCATTAAAAACGTTAGATTTAGTATTTCAACTAGACCCTAAAAATATTAGATCACTTGCATATAAAACTATAGCACTTATGGGTATAGATGAAGTGTCCCAAGTTGAATATCTAGTTGGCTTTGGAAATCTAGTGCGCTCCACCTTTATTGATATCAATAAAGAAAAAATGTGTATGGGTAGTTTCAATACTAAATTGATAAAAGTATTAAAAAATCATCCAAATAGGACGTCCGAATGGGATACTTCTATGCGGGCTATTAGGGGGGGAGCGATAGTACCTGGGTTATTTGACCATGAGGACCCTATTTTAGACGTTTTAAAACTTAGTTTGAGGGACATTATTAATAAGTATATATCTGAGTTGCCAGTTGATCCTAATCATCCCTTTTTAGCTAGTAAGCCAGATAATTATAGTATTGATATATGGGCAAACTTCCTGGGCCCTAAAAACTATCAATCAAGTCATATACATAACCAAGGCTGGTTGAGTGGGGTATACTATGTGAGTACGAACGAAATGAGTAAAATAGAAGGAGATTCGAATGCCGGATGGATAGAGTTTAACAGACCCGGATATGGACTTCCTCTTTTAGGAGGAGAGAAATTCTTAAGAAAAATTAAACCAGAGTCTGGCCTAGTTTTACTGTTTCCATCATATGTTTGGCATGGAACAATTCCTTTTTCGGCTGGCGGAGAAAGAATCAGTATTGCATTTGATGTTCATATATGAAGGTCACCAACTGATGGAAATAAAATATGAAAGGTTTTGATTGGATGGGGCTTTCACAAGAAGCCAGCAGGTTGATGTCGCAAGGGCATTCAATTGAAGCGGTTGCCTTGTATGAAAAGATTGCTCGGTCAAAACCCATCGTTCCTGAAGTCCATAATAACTTAGCAGTTGCCCTAAAGGCTTCTGGCTACTTAACGGATGCAATAAAGTCATATAAAAAAGCTATAAAGATAAATCCGGGATATGTAGTGGCTCGAAAAAATCTAGCGCGGGCACTAAACGAGTTAGGTCGTCCTGAAGAAGCCTTAGAACAGTTTGCTCAGATAATAAAAAAGGAAACTCGAAATAGTGAATTGCAAATTGAATTATCCTTTCTTATTTCAACTATGAATTTCTCTAAACCTTCATTTATTGCACGCTCTTTATTTCTTTTTTTGTTTGATCTGAGTCATGTAGATTTACAAAAGCTATCGATGGCTGCTGTGAGTTTAGTTATTTGTAACCGCAGATTTGCGGCGTTAGTGAATGCTGCTGCAAATGTATATGGTACCGAAGCTGAATGCTGCTTTCTTACGCCAAAAACATTAAACGATCCTCTTCTTGTAAATATTTTAACATGGACAATAGTGCCTTCGAATACCATTGAGCGTTGGATAACGGTCGCACGCCAACAACTTCTGGTGTTAATTAATAATGGTCAACAGGTAGATACGGACGAAGCTGTTTTGTGGGCGCTTGCGCTTCAGTGCCATGCAACAGAATTTGTTTTTTCCACTAATGATTGGGAAAAAGAACTATTAGCCCAATTTTTGGAAAACAGGTCAAACCTCTCGCAAACGCAAATTGCGGTTATAGCGATGTATCTACCAATTAGTTCACTAACAGTCCCAGGTGACTTTTGGCAAAAAAGTTTGCTTTTGAAAAGCACTCCCGCGGGGATGAAACTTTTAATACAAAGGGACATACTGGACCCTTTAACTCAAGCCCAACTAGCGCTCAAAATTCCAAAATTTAGCCACCATAACGGCTTCATTTCTGAAAAAGTAATGGAACAATACGAGGCAAACCCATATCCTAGATGGTTATCCATTGATCGAGAAGAAAGGCCGCGTAGACTCGGAGAAAGATTAAAAGAACAATTTCTACTCCAACATACGGAACGACTAAGTCTTGATAATCCTGCGATATTGGTCGCAGGGTGTGGAACGGGCCGTCATGCGATCTCAACAGCTAATCGCTATTCTGGTTCCAGCGTACTTGCCATTGATTTAAGTTTACGGTCGCTAAGCTATGCGGTTATGCAGGCTAATAAAATCAGCCAGAGTAATATAAAGTTTGCGCAAGCTGATATTTTAAATTTAGATCAATTAGAACAGCGTTTTGATTTGGTAGAATCTTCAGGTGTCTTGCACCATATGGAAGAGCCATCGGCAGGATGGCGGTCATTGAGGAATTTATTGAAACCAAATGGTCTTATGCGCATTGGATTGTACAGTTCAAAAGGAAGGCAGCGTTGGAACGAGCTAAGGGAAACGATGCCTCGCGGGCTAGATCATAATTCTATAACGAATTTTATTCGTGATCGCCGCTCTATTTTAACTAGGAAATCTGCAGCAGGTAATGATCACATAATAACAGGGATCGCAGACTTTTATTCTCTGAGTGGATGTAGGGATCTTTTGTTTCATGAAAAAGAGGTCCAATTTACTATTCCCCAAATAGCTGAAATAATTATGAAATTAAATCTAAAGTTTTTAGGTTTTGCAAACTTGACGGGACCCGTAATTCAAAAATTTAAAAAGCAATTTAAAAATCCAGCAGACTATTTTGATTTAGACAAATGGGATATCTTTGAGCAGGGTAATCCTGACACTTTCATTGCCATGTATCAATTCTGGTGTCAGGCAAAAGATTGACAAACGCTAAAAATTTGTTTGCTTCATTAGTGTGAATTCGCATTTTTTTATAGATTGCGAATGGCGATATTGTATCCTGTATTTTTCAACTGGACCCCCGTCCAATTAAATTCGATTTAACTTGGCTTGGATAATGCAAAGTTTTTTTTGTATACTTAAAAATAGTTGCCTAAGAGATTTTTTGGACTAGTTGATATGGGTGGTTATGTGTTTTAAAACAGAATTAATGAGTCTTGCAGCTTCCTTTTAAGTTGTATCCTCCAGTAGGTCTATCTATAGCGTGGGCGTCCCTCATGTCGAGGTTTTGTCGTAAACGCGTAATTGGTGGTACGGGATGTCCGGTTTTGCAGTTGAAGTAGATTCGCTTGCCAAATATTTTGGAAATGTAGTTGCTATAGAAAATGTGAGTTTTAAAATTAAGTCGGGAAGTATAACCGCACTTCTTGGCGGTAACGGTGCAGGGAAGACAACAACCATATCGATATTAATGGGGCTTTTAACCCCTTCTAAGGGAACAGTTTACATTTTAGGTGAGAATATGGTGGAAGATAGGTATCGTATCTTGCCAGATATTAATTTTTCTTCTCCCTACGTGGACTTACCTCACAGATTGACTGTTAAGGAAAATTTGAAGGTGTATGCAGAACTTTATTCTATAATTTCGCCCAATGAACGAATAAGGGAGCTAGCTGAGCGTTTTGATATTGAACCGCTACTTGAGCAAAAGACGGGTCAGCTTTCGGCCGGTCAAAAAACGCGTGTTGCATTGGCAAAGGCGCTTATCAATAACCCAAAGCTTTTATTTCTAGATGAGCCAACTGCCTCACTGGATCCAGATACAGCTGACTGGGTAAGAACATATCTACAACAGTATGCAGCAGACAAGAACGCGACAATTCTTTTAGCATCGCATCATATGGGAGAGGTGGAGCGGCTATGCGATACTGTTTTAATGATGCGTGATGGAGGCATCGTTGATAGAGGATCGCCTAAGGAACTTCTAAAAAAGTATGGTCGAACTAATTTGGAAGATGTTTTTTTAGACATCGCTAGAAATAGAGTTGAGCAGGTTTCTTTTGATGAATAAATCAATTGAAACCTATCGTTTTTCTTCCCGTCGAATTTTTGGTATGGTTCGACGGCATTTCTATCTGCTTAGAGGTTCTTTGCCTCGGATTCTTGAAATGGCCTATTGGCCTACAGTGCAGATGGTTATATGGGGTTTTGTAACGCAGTTTTTTATGGGCCATTCAAGTTGGGTCGCAAATGCAGCTGGGGTATTAATTGGGGCAGTACTACTTTGGGACCTTCTATTTAGGAGCCAAATCGGCTTTTCTATGTGCTTTTTAGAGGAAATGTGGTCTCGTAACCTAGGCCATCTTTTTGTTAGTCCGCTCCGTCCTTATGAACTTATTATTTCTATGATGCTCATTAGTTTTTTAAGGGGTGTTGTAGGCCTTTTGCCCTCATGGGTGCTTGCCTTTGTTTTCTTTGAATTTTCAATCTTTTCTTACGGCGTTGGGATTGTCGCTTTCTTTTCATGTCTTTTTATTATGGGCTGGGGGCTTGGCATGGCTGTCGTAGCTTTAGTGCTTAGGTTTGGATTAGGAGCGGAGAGTTTAGCCTGGGTCGCGATTTTTGCCTTTGCCCCAATTAGTGCTGTTTATTATCCAGTAGCTACTCTTCCTGACTGGCTTCAGATTGTCGCATGGTGTACTCCCTCTGCATATGTATTCGAAGGAATGCGTTCTGTGATGATTGACGGTATTTTTCGTCAAGACCTGCTTATAGGAGCAATTTTTGTAAACTGTATATATTTATGTTTTGGCGCCCTCATCTTTGCTTGGTCGTTTTTCGGTGCCCGGAAAACTGGTAAGTTATTACAAATGGGTGAATAGATAGCGTTTATAATGAATTTTTTTAGTTAAATTTGTTGTCATAGATTGGCTCACAATGAAGCGAATTGTAAAATTAATCCCTGAAGATATGACCCAACAGTCTTTCGAAGATTTTGGATATTTGTGGGAGGTAATGGCAACACCAACAACGCATCGCATCCTTGAGCCCGTCAAGTTCCAATGCGATGGAAAGACGACTGTTTCAACAATTTGGCAACCAAATGAGGGAAGAACTTTTTGCGATATGGAAAGACACGCAGGCGTTACTCAAGGCTTTGTCCAACTTTCGGGTTCTAAATCAATTGTTTGCGCAGCGACTCCAACTGATAAAAAAGATAATGTCGATATCCCCGATTTGCAAAATATCAAAGCTTTTTTTATTAACCCTAAAATTGGCTTCGCTTTTAAACGTGGAACCTGGCATTCCTTGAACCGATATATTGTCGACGGGGATGGGGCTAGTTTTTTAATTTTTAATTCTGACCCCAATCCAACAGAGATGGTCGATTACTCCTCCGGTAAGGGAACCAGGTATGACGATCTTGGAAGTGGTAAAAAAGTTGAAGAATTCCAGCATCCGGGTGAATTTGGGATAGTTTTTGAAATTATAGTGTCGTCCCTTCTTTAGAGAGTATTGGCCTTCAGGGAGCCAAAAAAGCCAATATTGTTGAAAAAGGATGGAAGATTATTTTTGAAAACTGATTAATTGGCCCCCTTTTTTTTCAACAGTAAGTAATGCATCGTTCAGATAGAGCATTATCCATGATACACTTCTTATTCATTGAAAACTTCCAGTTCGTAGGTTGACCCTTGTTCTAATGGTTTAATATAGTTTTAAAAAATTATGCAAAAGTGATTTGACCTTGTTGAGGGTAGCTATTGGAGTATCGTGTTTAGGAGCAAGATCCATGGAGATGCCAGAAAAAAATTACCATCTGTATAACGCACTAACTAATCATCAAAAATCATTTTTTCTCGTTGAGTTTCTTGCCCTGGAAATAAGCTATGAGCAGAGTTTTTGTGCAGCTGTATTCCCAATCAATGATCTATACTTTGGTCCCGATGGTACTTTTAGTAACGGTTTATTATCAACGATTATGGATATTACTATGGCTCACTGGGCTAAAAACAAAACGGGGTCCGCTGGTGTGACAATCGAACTTAACACGAAATATCTTGCTCCATTGGTTAAAGGTACAGCGCGATGTGAGGCGCGGTTTCTAGGGTCAGAAACTTGCAACAGGTTTATGGAGGCGAAGATTTGGAATGAATATAATTGCCTGATGGCTTGTTCTACCGCGACTTGGAGTGTAGAAAATTAGATTGAAGTTTGTTTGTTTATTAAGAAACCAATTTAGATTCTGGGCTAAAGGGTCAGAAAATAGATGACAATTGGTCTTGGTTTAATGATGTTTCCGATGCTGATGATTTGTATTTTCATTGGTTTTCCTGTTGCGTTTTCTTTAATGGGCGTAGCTGTATTTTTTGGTTATCTTCGATTTGGAGACCTACTGGTTCACCAACTTGTTGCTAAAGTTGATGACGTTGCATCCTATTATGTATTATCTGCAGTGCCATTATTCATTTTTATGGGATGCATGCTCGAAAAATCTGGTGTTTCAGAAAAACTTTTTGAAGCTATGCATCTTATAACTCGCAAACTTCCCGGCGGCTTAGCTATAGCAACGGTTATACTTTGTGTGTTCTTCGCCGCAGCAAGTGGGGTAGTGGGCGCTGCTGAATCTGTAGTAGGTCTGATGGTAATCACAGTGATGTTGCGGCATGGTTATAATAGAGGGCTGATCTCTGGTACCATTTGTGCGGGGGGGTCCTTAGGGACCATAATACCGCCTTCGGTTGTCGTTGTCATATTAAGCCCAATCGCTGGGGTTGGTGTAGGAAACCTTTTTGTTGGAATAATGATACCAGGCTTAATTCTAGCTGCACTTTATATTCTTTATATTCTTATGCGTTGCATAATATGGCCACATGATGGTCCCGCTGATAGTTCACAAAGTGAGGGTCGCACTCTTATACAAAGCTTATGGATTATTATTAGTGCGTTAGTGCCCCTTCTAACGTTGATATCTTCTGTCCTTGGATCGATAATGTTGGGTTGGGCAACACCTACAGAGGCGGGAGCCATGGGTGCGGCAGGCACTATAATTCTGACTATTCTGTATGGCACCTTCAAACTGCAGTATTTAAATGATGCTTTTTTAAAGACGTTGCGAATTACTTCTATGATAGTGACTATTCTGCTTGGTGGGATGATGTTCGCTAGTATTTTTGTTGCGCTTGGTGGCTTGAGCGTCGTGCGAAATTTTTTTGAAGTCTCAAACCTAACAGTTTGGCCCACAATTTTAATTTTCTTGCTGATCACATTTGTTGCGGGTTTTGTTTTAGAATTTATTTCAATAATGATTATAATTGTACCCGTTGCCGTAGCAGTATTGAGACCAATGGGAGTTGATGATGTTTGGTTTTGTATCTTATTTTTAATAGTTATTCAGACTAGCTATTTAACACCACCTATGGCGCCGGCAATTTTTTTTCTGCGGGGGATAAGTCCGCCTGAGCTTAGATTGACTGATATGTATCGTGGAGTTATTCCTTTTATAGCTTTGCATTTTGTATGCATAGCCTTGATTGTTATCTTCCCCGAATTGGCCTTATGGCTCCCTGAACTTATGTTTGATCGTATCCCCGCAGGAACGCCAAATTAACAGTAAATTGAAGGTGCTTTTTCACTACAAAGTCTAGCTATTTTTTTTGGAAATTTTTATTCGATTTCAATGTTCTAGAAGTTGATGTTCCTGATACTGGGTAGCCATATCCCTTGCTCAGCCACTAATAAGTTTTGGCCCATTATGGGCGACCCAAAGATATATTTCAACAGATTAGACTATGGATCAATTGCTTGTTTATTCTGCTCGACATTCAATAGATTCGTATTTTCTATGGACGATCAAAGTCTGACCCACTTGCATGGCGATGGAGCAGTTGTTCCAATTAGGGTCTTGGCTTTTAGTTTGTACCAAGACTGTTTTTGTTTTTGTAGAAAGAAAATTTATTCTCACAGTTTCATTGAATGGGATTAATACTTTATTTTTCAATCGGTTTTGCAACGTGACTTCAAAATTTTCAACCCCATCATTTTTAACAACGATATGATCTTTTTTTGGAGCTTTTGCTTTTTCTTCCTCACCAAAACAACCAGTCAAAAAAACTGAGCAGAGTATAAGGAAAATAATTATTAAACCACGATTCATGATTGGCTTCCTCATAAAATTGAAAGACAAGTTTATGATGGCATCAAATAACTGTAAAGATGTTGTTAATTATCGATTGTAAATATGCACCAAGCTTTAAAATTATAGCCAATATATGCCATTTGTTTAGACCCTGATCTTCCTCTTATTCATCACAATAACTCGGTTGCATAATGTGCTCCTAGTGGAGTCTTGCAGATTTTGTGAAAATTGAGGCAGGGGGAGTGCTGGTTCTTTGAGAGGCAATGTGACTTACCTTGAACCAGGGTGGTCTGTCTTAGCAGTCTTTGTTATGCTTGTTTTGGTCTACAAAAATGTATCCCGTATGCAGGCAGTTCGTCGGCCTAGGGATATTCTAAAAAAACTTGGGGTGAAAGTTTCGGTCACTCTTTGGGTCCTGGAATTATTAAATTCGAGCGCATCCTTGCGGTTAAAGGAATTGCTGTATAATTAGGAATAGTAGCGCCCCAAGGGATTGGGTCTCTTTTAATTATAGCTTTTGGGATCGTGAACTCATGGAGTATTATCCTGTTTTTTTTAGTGCCACGAATGCTATTTTCAATACAACTTTTTATCTTTACGCTAGCATAGGAGAAGGGCCATTAACATTTACTGTGGATGTATTGGCAAATACTTTAACAACTAAGAACTCAGATTTCTGAAGGATGGTCAGAAACGTCTGCCAATTGAGTATCTCAAAATTCCTAATAAAAACCAGTATAGTTAATTAGGAGAAGGCCAGTAATAATATGGAAGATAATCTAATTGATATGGCAGCAGAATTCCTTGCTCAAAGCAGATTAGAAGGTGGTGTAACCTCAAGTCTTCCAAAAGACTTAGTGCCAAAAACAGAGTTGGATGGTTATGCTGTCCAAGCGGTTGTCCATCGAATTCTTCAAAACGCAGGTTATGGTCAACTTGTCGGCCATAAGATTGGTTGCACCACAGATATTATGCAAAGATTTTTGAATATAGATCACCCGTGTGCAGGACAAATCTTCAATTCTACAGTTTTCTTTCGATCGGTGGAATTACCTTTGTCTGGTTTTCATAGAATTGGTGTTGAATGTGAAATAGCGGCTCGTTTAAAAACAGATATGTTGGGTACGTTTGGGCCCTACACAATCGAAAGCTCAAAAGACTGTGTAGATACACTAATGGGCGCCATAGAGTTAGTCGACGATCGCTATGAAAATTATAGTAAACTTAATGCTCCAACCCTTATCGCCGATGACTTTTTTAATGCTGGAGTTGTATTGGGAGCGGAAAATAAGAATTGGAGAAGCCTCGATCTAAAAAAGGTTATTGGAACCCTCTTTTTAAATAAAAAAGAACACAGTAAAGGATTTGGTGCTGATATATTAGGGGACCCGATGGCGGCGCTTGCGTGGTTGGCTAATCATCGTGCGGGGATTGGGCGGCCTCTTAAAAGTGGTGAATTTGTGATGCTTGGAAGCGTTACCCAAACGCTTTTCATCGACGAACCAATATTGATTGAGGTAAACTTAGAGGGTCTAAGCGCTGCCGCACTTCAATTAAAATAAACGGGTTTAGCTATAATAGAACCAATCAAATACTTTTCTGGTAAACGAAGTTTTATTTAGCTTAAACAATCGATTTCAATAGGTTGATCGACCTTGGGAAAATTTATTTCGTATCTTGATAGTATAACAGTCTCTTTTGAGATCAACCATGCTATTATATCACTCATTACCGCGCTTCTATCGAGATCTCCAAATAATAAATGGTAACCGTTAAGGTAAAACACAAACCGCTAGCATTGTGTTTCCTCTTGGTTCAGTTTTCATAACATTTTGCACATAGATGATTTAGGCACTAGGTTATCTTTTGCACCGTAAAGAGCAAGAAGTGGTTTTCTTTGCTAATTGGAGGCTTCAAGTGTGAAGCCCATCAGATTAGTAAGGCAAAAAATCTGGCGAGCCGTGTTTCGTCAATATACCTAGGGTCGTCTCCTAGAGATTCTAGTATACTAAGACCATTCGATGAGCTTATTTTCAGGCTTTCAGGTGTTATTTTTAACATTAAGAATATATGAGCGAAAAATGTTTATTGCTGTGCTACACGTGCATAGTACAGCGACTCCATAGGGTTGTTGCTGACAGTATAGCACTATCTATTTGAGCAAAACTTAGATTGTTTTCGGTGAACATGCTTGTAAGAATAATATCCGCTCCCATGCCTTCTTCTAATG
>ENA-UOXV01005059-UOXV01005059.1-marine-metagenome-genome-assembly--contig:-NODE-5059-length-14751-cov-7.217134_pt1 | contig 14751 bp, 22 predicted proteins | sample MGYA00238165_ERZ766961 | MGnify/ENA primary metagenome ERZ766961 (study PRJEB28924, sample SAMN03173240) | marine metagenome | biome: Marine; feature: Water; material: Subsurface seawater | place: North... | reverse complement strand
GTGCATTTTCAATGCTTGTATGGAGTGGATGCTCGTGCATTCATCCGCCAAGACGCCTTGACCGCATGTCGTGATCCTGTTGGCGTCAACGCCGCCGATCATGACCGAAGCGTCAAAAGCTACGATTCGTGCAATTCATCGTCTGCATCATGAAGAGCTTCCTCCCAAGCGAAGGAATTCTGGAACCCTGCCGTGGCACAGAGTTGGTCGAAAGGAAGCAAATCTTTTCCTGACTCGTCAAGATGTTGTCCGGACTGCATCGCCGCCAATGCTCTCTGCATCGCACACACGGCAGCTGAGAAGACCTGCTCAGAGTGGACGCAAGATCACTAACAGTTCCGGGGCCTACCAACAGTTCTACGGTGCAGATGCTACGAATTCGCACGTACCGTGATACCGCGCAAATGTAGGGTGAATCCGCGATTTCCAGCCTCCTCTGCAGAAACAAGTGTCCGCCCAGGACGTTCAACCTATCATGCGAAACGTTAGTGCGCCAAAGCGCGGCAGAAGCAAGTGGCTGGACCAACACCTGTGCGAGCATTGTCGGAACCGGTATGAACTGCGAGAGAGAACGCATATCCTGCGTTGCCGACGCCGGGGTATGCGCGATTAGCGGATAGATGCGAGAAAAGGATGACCAGCAAGTCGCAACACCTCACCTCCTCCGTCTCAAGGCCCTCGGCGTACACCACATCTGCCCCAAGGTTTACAAACGCCTCGCAGCGCCTTCGGCATTCGGCCATATCACCTGTTTCACCCTGCTCTTCAATACAACCACAAACTAAGGGCAAAGGCAGCAGTGAGCCGTACACAGTATGGTGCTCGTGCCATACTGTGAAATTGAGACCTGAGGCTCTCAAAACATCGGTGCGTGCGATAATCACAAGGTCCGAGCCATCTTCTGTTCGAAGTTCATCGCGAGCCTTGATCTGCGGACGTGAAACAACAATTAGTGTACCGCGCTTCGTGTGAAGAAAGGCCCAGAGAGTCCAGAGACTCCCAGAGAGTCCAAGAATGGGCCCTCTTACATGGGCCCTCTTACATGCTCCCAGAGAGTCCAAGAATCAAAAAAGCATATGATTTCTGTACGAGGAACATGGTGCACATGCCGTTGCTCGTACGCGTTCAACCGCTTCTTCGTGGGGAACGACTTGACAGCCCTTCGCATAGGCGCAGCGCTTTGGGAACGTTTGGTCTTCGATACAAAGCCCTGCGAATCCGGCCTTGGCGTACCTGCGAAGTGCACACGAAATGATTGACATGCCAGTTCGCAGCATTTCATGGAACACTTGGGATTTACAGACGCGAAACTCACCCACGCACAGTTCGCCTAACATTGAGAACGCCGCCATAACCTCCATCACCATCTCCTATGATCGGGATCGACGTTGCATCGCAGCACTCTCCACCCCATGACACCTTTCCAGCAGCCGCAGGTTGAGGAAATGAATACTCTAGGATGTTCACCCTGACAGCAGTCGGCAGGCATCAAGGGGCCTCAACAGGGAGCTGACCATCTCTGAGTACGTTGCTAATCCCAAATCCGGCATGCCCCGGCTGCCAGATGACGATGCTGATGTCAACACTTGCAAAGAAAGGTTATCTCGAATAGAGGTAACACGCCGAGCAACAAAGAAACAAGGAACTGGGGCGGGGCGGCGCCTCGCCGCAGCAGCGAACCCGGAAAAGTAAATGGCTTCAAACCCAGCTTGCTCAATGAGCTTCGCGCTTATCGCATCATGACAGCCCACAATGGCGACGCAGCCTTCTGGTCCCCGTGAGAGAAGTTCCCGAAGCTTCTGTACTTTTGTTGTTGGCGCATTTCCAGAGTTACGAAAGATTGGCGGTGCCATTGTCGGGATCGCTGCAGACACAATCTGCTGTACGACAATGAGGTCGAGCAAGTGTTGCGCTGCAAACCTCGAATTTTTGGGGTGGAGTTCCCCGCCCATCGAAATCGCGAATCTCAATGCGCCCTCAGCAAGGGAGGCGTATTGGGAACGACCCTGTTTCCAGTAGTCGCGCGCCCATGCATGAGCTGGAATTTCTCCGATTGAGCAAAGCATTTCCTGCGGTACATTCGCACTGTCTACTGCAAACTTCTCAGGGTGAGGAACTGTTAGTTGCCTCGGAGCTGAAGGTCACTCTGATTTCCTCACCGAGAAGCGCGTTTGCACATGGGCTGCTTGGCGCAACACAAATTTCATTCGATGGGCTGCCGGTTGACCCTGGTGAATCAAGGATTTTCATTACTTCGATCACAGAAGTGCCTCCGGACGAAGAGGGCAGGAGCCCAACAATTGCGATCGGTATTGCGCCATCTGAGCTCGGGGACTCGCAGGAAACGCTGATGGGAAGCATTCATTTTTACGGGGAGACGCTTGATCACCCTGCTACGGCGGAAGAAATGGCTGAACATGGGGAGCAAGTGGATCTTTCCTTGATGCCTGGGCTGCTCAAGGTCCTCACGGTGGATGTCGGAAATGGGGGGGAACTACGGCAGTTGCTGCTAGTATTCGGTTGCGATGAAAAGGTTGTTTCCGGGCAATCAGCGGGGGAAATTGAGGCCACGTGCATTCTCAGCGGTGCTGGTCAAATATTCAGCACTGCTTAGCCGAATATTCAACTGGCTGTCTTCCGCAGGTTGTGGTGATGGCGCGGACCCGATTCTGGAAGACACATGTCGAATCTGACCGTTCGAGAGCACCGATCGATGAAGAACCCAATTCTCGGCGTGGCGAATGTGATACATGGATGGTTCTAGCCTCGTGCGGGCAAACTGACCTCAATGATGTGGCGATTGTTGATGGTGATGATGAGGTCATTCGGCTGCTGCCAGAATTGGTCCACCTCGCAGCACTTGGACCGATCCTGGCTATGGATGTTCAATATATAGCGTCAGAACGACATGTAGTTGCATCAGGTGGATTGAATGGAGCAATCCTCCTCAGTCAAGTGGAGGTAGGGGCGGGCAGCGGACGCCTGGTCTTCCCAACTCCCTAGCCTCTAGCGCATGCGCTGCGTACTGTCGGTTGCCCAGAATCAAATCTTTTCGCTTTCCCGCGCCCGTCGCTCGTTTTGAAAATGAGGACCTGTGCAACAGATTCGAAGCCAACATGTGTGTCTGGACGGACCAATTCATGCTGTGCTGCTGTTTTCGACCACCGTCGCGTTCACAAAGGACTCTGCTGAAATCCTGGGAGCACACGATGTTCGAGCTCCCCCGAACGCGCGCAATGGTGAGATTGTGACTGTGCGTCCACATCGGCTGATTTTTTTATCTACTTCGATTGCAGGCTGGTTTGTATACGAAGAGCCTTGCACAGGCCCGGTGCCAACCTACGCTCCAGAATCGCGACATTGAAGACGACTGCAACCTGCTTGCGTGCGGGATCAACTATGCTGCCTTTTATCAGGTTTGTATATGCTCAGCAGTGCGCTAGAGACACTAGTGCATAGGTTTCATCATGCACGTTTTGAAACTGACCAATCGTACGGCCTGAGTGTTCGCGGCTCGTTGGTTGGCAGGGCGTCTCGCATGCTGGCTTCGAAGTCGCCTCATTTCTCCCAGAGATCAACTTCTCCTGGCAGCAGGATGCTTTGCTCTGCGCTCAGGTCGCTGACCTCAACCTTGACGGACGTCTAGAGCTGTTGGTGGGGACCTATGGAGGACAGGTCCTCGTGTACAGGATTGAGTCTAGCGCAGACGGAAGCATCTGCACCACTCCGAAGTCCAACTCTGCCGGGCCTGTCAGCCCGTTGTCGGGAGCGATTTCACCAGGCTCGCAAGGGTCCTCAGTGTCACGCTCTGAATTGGATCGTCAGAAGGCTGCCGCATCGAGGTCCAACTCGATGGAGAATGTTCCGGCACTTGTGGACAGGGAGTTTCCTTCTGCGACGGCAACATCTGTCACTCGCAGTAAGAATTTGCTAGCGGGTGGCACCGGAGCTCTGGCCAGCCTATTGAGTGGCGTGACGGGAGGGGCGCTAAGCGGAGGCGGGTCAACCTCGTCTCCGAAGGGATCGGTGGCAATACACATTCAGCGAGGTCCAGGGAGTTTGGCACCCACCCAGGAGACCGAAACAGAAGCTTTGGCGATTCCTTGCGCGTCACATGCTGTCTCATCTGGCGGTGAATGCCCACCGATCTGACGTTCAGAGTATCTGACGAACTTGCATGAATTTGTCAGTTTGATCGCTGAGTGCAGTCGTCTGCTGAATGACCAGGAAACAGTCGATCGTCCTCACTTCGGAGCATGGCACGGTCTATGTCAGACACCGATCTTGCTGCCAAATTTGCTCGTGCAGCTGAAGCGCGCCCCGGAAACAATAAGGTTCGACGCAAGCTCAGTTGGAATTGGACTACTTGGTTTTTGAAGTAATGCACGAATCTGCCCCCCCCTCATAACACTACGTGGCGCTGCTTGCAGGCACCAGGTCTGAAGCTAATGAAAACCAATTCCGTTGACAACATCGAGGGTATGGACGAATTTCTGCATGCGTACACGGATTTGGGAAACGTAGTGTCACAGAGGGTCGATAGTATCAAGGCAAGAGAAATGGAAACTCTCTCATCGGCAGGTAATGTGCTTACTCGTACCAACGTGCAAGCAATACACTGTTTCCACATATTTCTGCAATATTTCGGCAGAATCGACTTGGTCTCTTCCAGATCTGACCTTGTTTTGCTGTGCAGCAAGGAAAAAACCGGCGGCAGTGCACTTGTATACTATGCAGGCAGGTGGAGCCGTTTTGGGTCTGTACTGGGCGGACCTCACGCGAGATGGGCTTCGCGAGTTTCTTCTTGTGTGTCACGATGGTGTTCGCGTGCAGCAGGCAGACCTTGATCTTGCCGTTGAGCAGCTGCGCTCTGGGCTGGGCCGCATTTCTTCCTTACAAGACGTGGTTCGTAGGGCGGAGGACCTTACAAGCCTATCACACCAACCGGTCTCTCAGAGGGCCCTGAAGGATAACTGAGACCTTTCATGTGCAGGCGATGCAATTTGCAATGCACCGCAGTCAGATGTCAACATGCTGTACAGACAAGTAACACCTGAAACTGACGCCAATGACTCCTGCACATCCGAAACAGCCCCCCCGCTGCAAAGTGATTCATTGCTTCAAGTTCTACTGCAAAACGCAACCCTTGTCCTTTTTGGAAGATCGGCCATGCTCACCCGTCGCTGGCCTCCCTTGTGCAACCCCTGACGCCGCGCTTTGCACTGGCCTCTCTTGTGCAACACCTTGCACCATCCCACCAAGTTGACCCTGCGATCGACCGCCTTGCTGCACGTGCCGTTCCTGCAAAGCTCTGGCGGTTTAAGCGCGCTGCACATGCAGCATGTCCCAGCGCAATCACTGGAAGGGGAGGTTAGCAGCACCTGCTGGGACAGACGATAGTTCGTCATCTGGTCCCCGGCGGTCCCACTCGACGCGATTTGCCTTGAAGCTGCCGAAGATGCACCACCTCGAACGGGCGCGCCAGTTACACCTCCACGGGCCTGCTGTTGGGACTGGAGCTGCGCCTGCTGCTGTCTGCGGCGCTCCTCTTCTTCAAATTTCGACTGAAGCGAGAGCGCTAATGCCATGTCAGCATCCTCTTGCTCTGCAGCACTGCGCGCTGGCGCTCCTGCACTTGCCTGCCCTCCCACCCCAACTTGTGCAGAGGGCGGCGCTGACGCGGTGATGCCAACTCCACTAGCAAAATCACTGAGAGCGTTTTGCACGGACTCAAGCGAGACAGTTGCGACTGGGCGTATCGTTCGGCTCGGATGGTAAACCGAAAAAGTTGCATCACAGAAGGCGTTGTCTCCAGACACATCTGCCAGCTTCTCCCACACTATCTTTTCCTGTTCATAGTAGCCAACATCTGTCACCAGAAGGTACAGCTCGTCCTTGTGGCGTTTCATGGTGCAGAAGTGATTGTTACGGAAAAATACGCACAATTCACCCTCTCGTACGTCTTGATGAAGTTGTACGAGCCCGTAATATGTCAGCTGCGATGCCGTGTCCTGCATGAAGCCTTCTACAACCTGCAACACCCCTTTTTTGTCAGGCAATGTTTCACAGGTCACGGACATCTCCACCACTAGTTGCCTGGGCACAAGGTACCTGTGCGATCCTCAACTTTTCCAGAAGCTTTTTCTGACAATCTCCATCGTCCTGAGCACCCCGATCTAAACTTTCTGGAGAAGCGGTGCTCTGCACAACCAGGGCCTCGACGATCTCCGCAGCCAACGTGTGCCCCTCGCTCACCGGACGAAGGGGCAGTCCCGGGAGCCACGTCACCACCGAGGGTAGTGCCGCCCATTCTGAACCTTCCGTGCACGTGTGTTTACTGATGCAGCCAACGCGCATCATTGCTGGATCTTTGTCACGTTTCTCCGCCACTGCACAGGAGGAAATCAATCAACTACGACTCGGGCCAACACGGCCTGGAATGGTAGGCGGGAATGACACACCAGCTGAGGACTGATTCACAGTTTGCACAGCGTCGGCATCAACTAGCATGCAGATCAGCTGGTTGTACGACATGTCCCTGATCACGGAAGCACATGCAACATCCTGCATCGTGGCCGGACTCCGTCACAGATGTGGGGAATTTCGCAAACTCGATCGGTTGCCTAAACAAGATAAGCGCCGTCGCGCAAAAAATGTAGACAACTATACCTGTGGATCGCAAAGCCAACCGTGAACAAGGTTAACACCCAACATGTCAAGAACGGACATTTCATTCGTGTACTCGAAGTCCATGATCTGTAAATTGCGTCGATGTTTTGTGAGTATTGCGCATAGGCTCTTGCTGAGAGAGAAAGGGTAGCGAATGGCTGAGCAGCAGCTACTGCGGAAGGTTCAAAACCTTTTGGAATTTGACGTTGACATCAAGGCCGCGGCCAAGTTTCGGAAGCACAGCCAGAGCGTCCGCGATCTGCTGCTGCTGGTTCGATTGCATCGCCGCGTCCGGATGTGGCGGATTTGCTTCAACGAGATAGTTTCCCACGAGCTGAACGAGGTATCGGAAATCGACGAATGCGAGGTCGGGGTGAAGGTGGATCTTCTTGTTGAGGAGAAGGATATTCGAGATCGCAAGAAGCGGGCACGGCCCGTTTTCATTTTGCATCAGAGTTGCAACTGTGCCACTGTCCAGGTAGTCAATGTGCTTGATGCGAAACACGTCCCCCACGTGGTCTACCATCGTCACAGTTGGGAGCCCTTGCAGCAAACCTCTCCGGTAGGATACTGGCCGGTGCCTGCGAGGTTAGCTCCGGCTCCCTTCGGTCTCTGCTGGTTTGATATGTTTCGGGTTTGATTTGTTTTGATTAGGCAGTCGTGGCGCCTCCCCGTCGCGGGAGCGCCCCCCCCGTCAAGACTGGCCGGCCTGGCAGGGTGGGAGATGCGTCCGGGTATTCCTACGGTGCGTTTCTGTCTGCCAACCCAGCTTTTGTTCGCATTAGCCTGCGATTTCCTGCTGGCTGGAAGCCATCACGAGGTATGAGGGTATCGAGTAGCGCTGCCTATCGGCAAGTCTCTGCGTTTCATTCCTCTGAGGATTCAGGTTCCCTGGCCTGGTTTTGCGGCAGGCTCGATGGACTGTGGCTGAGGTGCAAAGCTGGCTGGAGACGCTTCGCCCCAAGTTCGGCCCTAAGGTGACCAGAACCCCGACCTCGTCCACCAGGGTACGAGATTCAGGTGGTTGCCAATTGTGCACAGCCCATATTTGTAAATGTCTGATTCGCTGCACCTTCTTCTATGAGTGCAGTTGGATCATTACAAGACGCTTTTTCTCAACAATGATATCGACGGAGATGCACTCCTTTCCCTTGACATCTCACTAATGGAAAGCATCGGCATTCAGTCGTGTGGACATCGCCTGCGGCTGACGAAACACATCTCAGAGGCTCTCAGCCACTCGCAAAAGAGCTCTGCTGCGCGTGTCACGTTGGAGGCAGCGAGTGTTGCCCACTCGGATTTTCCTTATGTTCAACTGGATAGGGCGTCCCCTTCCGCGTCAGTCATGCCTTTGCAGTCTCACGACACGGTGGGTGTCGAGCGCACCCGAAGCGGCCACGAATCACAGCTCGTGGCGTCACGTAACAGCGTCGCAGCAGCTCCAAGCTACATCGCATCGCCCGACGAGGAGGCGGGTGCATTGCGACAGCGTCAGACTCTCGAGATGGGTTCAAGTACGGCACCGATAATCGAAGAGAGTGCCATTCAAATCACGCGAATGCTTGGGTCTGGCTGCCAAGCGCAGGTGTTTGCAGGTTTGTATGAGGGGACGCCCGTCGCGGTGAAAAAACACAAGTCTGACTCTGGGCAGATTGATCCAAAGGCGTTCGAAGAGCTGAAGTTTGAGGTGGGCAAGATGATGGCGGTGAACCACCCTTGCACAGTTCAGTGCTATGGCATGCTCGGACCGACACCCGGAATAGTGCTGGAGCTTGTGGACGGCGAATCCTTGTTTCACGTACTTCACGGCACCCGCTTTGAGTCGTTTGAGAACTTCAATGCTAGACTTCCATGGCCCCAGGTTCCCAGCGACTTTCTCCTGCGCACGCTCAGCGCGCGACAGTGTTTTTGTCATGTCGCACAGTATGCCTGCATGCGAACCCAAACTTTGACGCATGCTATGGCAGCGGCTGGGGTACCTGCTCGATACTTCCTGCGGCCTGCGAGCTATCCATGCTGTTGGTATCATTCATGGGGATGTGAAGTCTTTGAACCTTCTCGTGTCTCGCTCGCACCGTGTGAAGGTACCCATGTCCCAGTGATTTACCTGCGTGTTTCGTGCTCTCCATTGAAGTCGTTTTGGCCACTGCAGGTTGCTGATTTCGGACTAAGCAAGGTGATGGGTAACCTGTCACTTCTACCCGGAACCAAGACGCTGACGGGAACGCCGCAATATCTTGCACCTGAGGCGAATCGCCTGCCCAAGAGAGTGGAGCTATGTTTACATCTGAGACTCACTGTGCGAATTTAGGTGCCTGACGATGTTCAGATCTGACGGACTTTGTGCTGGTTAACGTGCAGGTCATGCGGTGCGAAGCTCAGGGGCTACGTGTGGACATATTTGCCCTGGCAGTTGTCATGTGGGAATGCCTGACAGGCAGCATTCCATGGAAAGACATGGAAATGGTCCAAATCATTCTCAAAGTCTCCCACGAAAATAACAACTTTATCATGCCGCCCCCAGGACGGCCGCACATTGATGATAACCACAGGGCAAATGCGCCACACGGTTGGGCTTCCCGATCATCCTACCTGGCCGATGAACCCCCAGACTACAACGAACGGTGTCGGTGATCAGTTGATCATGAGATGCCTTCGTGCAGGTCTGGTGCCATTGATACACCAGTGCTGGGCGCACAGTCCAGCTAATCGTCCAGGGATCGTGCAAGTTTGCACGCATCTTGAGGAGATTCGGCAACGATGTTTGGAACAGATTCATCAGATTTCGAACAAACGGCTGCGTACATCACATGGCCGTGGCGAGCGGTTCGGTGATGTCTTGACGGGCGGCGCGGTCCTCGAGCATGCAAATCGACAAATTGCTTCTGTATTTCAGAGTGCTCAAATGGCCAAGAATCTTGCCTTTGAAGTGATATCGCTCCTTAGGCGTGCCGAGCAACCAGAGATACAGATGCAAGGTGCATTGGTCATAGCCGCGACGTGTGGACAGGTGTCCACACGAACTCCTTTATCTGCCAACACTATCCACCTCTCGAAATCGTACGCCACCCTGACTGATCTGGCTTCTTTGCCCATGGGGAACAGAATGAAATAAATCGGCGAGAGGTAATACAACTGGGAGGTCTCGAGGTGTTGGTGAATTTGTTGAAGACACCATATTCTGAGCTGCTTGAGGCGAGTGTCCGGGCTCTTGCAAGTTTGTTGACGCCGGCGCTCAATAACACGGTAACTCGCGTCTACCATATGCAAAGCCATGCGTGGTAATACTGGAGTGCATGTGCAAACCCATGCACCATAGTTCAGAGAAGTGTTACTGCTACCAAATGGCTGACGGATGTTGACTTCCGATTAGGTGACAGAACCTTATCGACAAAACGGAAAACCGATGGTGGAAGATGGTCGTGAAATAAATACAACAGAGCTGATGCTGCAACTGGATGGTGTAGAGGCGCTGCAGAGTTTGCTGACTTGCAGGATGCGGTCACAGCGCATCAAAAACGTAGCCGCAGAGGCGATGGCGTATGCGCTGGCAAATGGCTCCATCGACCGTTGGAACTTGCCTCGTTCAGGCATGGTGGAGCTAGTTTCCTTGGTGATTCAACATGGAACGTCCACGTCGCAAGAAATTGCGACGTCTGTACTTCTCAATGCAATGCGCGACGATGCTACCGTTGCAGAGATGCAATCTTGTAGTGAAATGATTTTTGGTCTCCTTGTAGGCCAGCTCTCGACCGGGACGCAATATGGACGGGAGTTGGCTGCGGCGGCGATTTGGAAGGCGAGTGCGACCGGACTGTTCACTCATACGAGGACCGCAATTTCCGGGCTTGTTGGCCTTCTTCGGACTGGCGACGAAGCAGCACAGACGCAGGCAGCGGGAGCTCTTCGAAGCATTTGTGCGACTGATCACGACAACAAGCTTGAGCTGAACCACGAGGGTGGCTTGAAGGCGCTGGTTGACGTGATCAGGACACATTCGCAGGCAGCTGAGCAGGCGTGTGCCACTATCGCAAACGCATGCGCGGCATGTCCCGAAAATCAGACCGCCGCGCAGAATGCTGGGGTCGTTCCGACCCTGGTCAGTTTGCTGAAGAAGCACCTTCAAACTTCTACGGTTAGTGATTCAGCATCCTTGCTTCTTCGGTTCACAGTAGTTTCCCTTCGCAACATTTGCGTCGACAACACTAATTTGCAAGAGGAGCTAAGTAGCTGCCAAGGAGACCTGGCGCTGGTAGAAGTTCTTTGGATCAGCGACGGCTCCTCTGAGATGCTGGAGGTGGTCACGTCGACCCTCTACCACGTCTCAACGCATTCGAGCAACGCCCGCATGGCGATCCGCATGGCCGTACGCAACAATCTTGGTACTTTTACCGCGCTACTGCAGGATCAATTTCTCACCCAGGGCGCGCGAACTATGCTCCTGAAAATCGCCGAATTCGTCGAGGTGCCTGACTAATTTTCTACAATCGATGGCTCGCCCAAAGAATGGATTTTTCTCAAGGGGTCTGCTTGGTGTAGGGTCTCAAGTGGGCGCAATGCTGAGATTGGTTGCAAACACCACGGCTTGAGCAATTTGTGAATGCACGAGTCGTTGTACGGTGTAAATATTGGTCGCAAGCACACATTCGCCCAGTTTCTCAGCTTAATCGTTTGCGCGTTTCCATTGAACGAGTCAAAGCGTACTGTCGCTGTAGTCGCATGGCCCACACCACAGGAATACTGATTAACGGCGTCAGGGGACTCTTCGATCCACAGAGGCTCTTGGAACATCCCCTGCACCGACGCGCACTGCCGGGGTCACCTGGCCTCGTGCTGCAGAAGCAACCCGTGGGGCAGCCAACGAAGCCCCCGCATTGGCACTCCAGGGTGCAGCTGCCATCCGGAAACGCGCCCCCGACTGTCCCCCGGCGCCAGCTGGACGCGTCGCAGACTCGGCTCCTCGCCCAGCAGAAATGCCATCGGCGTGCGGCCGAACAGCACTTTTCCTGCCCCCGACAGAAGTCGCTGTTCTTGTTGCCCCGGGGTCGCTAACTGCTCGGGGCGTCGGCCGTGCCCGTGGCGCTTCCCGCACGGGAACAGAACAACGAAGCCCCGCCAAATCGGAAGGCACGCCGCGGGCGGCAACCTGTTGCGTCACATACGGCATATTTCCGCCGCTGCGCGCAGCTCCCTGAGTGCCTCGTGTGCGGGGCGTGCGTGCATGGTGCACTGACGTGCGAGCGGCGCTTGCGCCACTCCGCCCCTGCGACAGCGCTGCTGCAGCGGCTCGCTGCCATGCGGGAGTACCACGTGGGGGGGGCATTGACACTGCATCTGCAAGACAGCCTCATGTAAGATGCAAGGGTCACAGGGCGAGGCCGTTGAATTGAACCATGTGCGGCTGCGCACGGGGCAAGCTGGTCACCGTAAGCAACTTGCTGGTGCTGTGCGCCTACGCCGGCGAGGGCGGATAAGCTCTCATCCTCGAAAGTTCCCTCCGAGGCATCAGAGAATTCTTCTTCAGAACGGGGCGCGGCGAGATCTTCTTCGATCTGTCGGACAAGCTCTGCCAGGCCAAGGCACGTCAGTCCCGAGCTCAGCAGCATCAAGCAGCTGGCCCAGAAGACACAAATGTAGGGCAGGCAGTAGATTCCTGTTACATGGCGCTGGGACATAGACGAGGCGTTGAGAAGAATCGAAAGGTCTGTTTCTCCCTCGGGGAGGCCGAAAAGGTCGCCATTCCGCTCGTATCGCCTCATCGCCTCACGCGCCTCCTTTTTTGAAGCGAGCGCAACCACGCCGCGGTGGCCGAAGAGTTTATAGATCTTATCAATCGATGGGACACCCGCTCCCAAAAGAAAATGCAGTGGCTCTGTCCCCCGATTCTGCACCAGTAGCACGCAACCGCCTGCCGGAGATTGCATGTCACGCACGCAAGACCTTTCACTCTGAAAGCATCACATCGCGCTGCCCCATGAGCAGCGGTCATTGCACATTGGTCAGGGGAAACCGTGAGACAGGATGGCCAGCTGTTGCTCGAGAAGCTCGACGTGGTTGGGACCAAAATGCCCTGAGCCCCCCCCCCGCAGCACATAGGCAAAAGCCGCGCGCATCCTGCCCGGCACCTCGAACGCAGCAGTCGCCCCCGACGCAACCCAGCAGTCGAGGAGCAGGACGCGGCGAGAGGGGAAGCCTGGTTGGAATTCAAGCGGCGAAACCGCTCCGCCGAAGGCGCCAAGCAGCACCCGCGCGCGCATTCCCTCGCTCCGAATCTCCGGTATCTCCCCCGCCTGAAGCACTGCGGCGGCTGGTGCCGTTTGGAGCCGAGAATGGACACCCGGATCGAACCATAGGGAAAGCGTATGAGTCAAAGGAGGCTGTTTACGAGTTTCAGCCGAGTTCTCAACAGTTGCGCCACTGTCCACCCAACTCTCGCTGTGCACAACCTGGGCGAAAGTCGGCGGGCTTTAGTCGCTCCACAAGTGCCTTGAACCATGCACCATTGAGGCAAGTTACTGCAGGAACAATACTTTGAGCAAGCCCGCGCGGCGTGAGTGGTCGGGGTGTAAACCCCGCGGGCGGTGTTCAGCGCATAGAGACCGCCAGGCTCGACGAGCGGAAGCTCTCCATGGACGTTGTCCCATGCTTTGAGAGCATCTCCGCAGAGAGGAACCGTCACCGAGCAGAGCCCCGCGTGGGGGTGTTTTCCGAAAGGAGGAGGTCGTCCCATAGCCTCTTCAAGAAAGAGGAACGGCTCGAGTGAGGACACGGCATGAATAACACCCTGCCCAAACGCCATCGCCGCGCTTACTTTGGCATGCGCGGCGTCGTCGCACTACCAATCAGATACTCAAACCTTTCGTGGAGCCATGGTCCAACCTGTCCGTCAATATCAGTGCTTCCGATCGCTCGGCGAGGGCCAAGAGGCCCGCCTGTCCATCAACAGGGCCTTGCCTTCAGTCTCACACACTCACCCTGCCTGACTTCAAGTGTCGCCAACGAATTCACTGAGACCAATGTTAGCTGCAAGAGAGACAGAGAGTTGCATACCCGCTGGTGGCGCAGACGCTTGCACGATTTTCTTCGCCAATCGGAAATGGCCCGCTCCTGTCAGTCCCGTGTGCGCGCTTTCAGCGTTCACACTTGATCTCATTGGCGACGTAGGTGCTGCAGCCCGGGGGTAAAGGCAGATGCTGAATTGCAGCGAGAGAAAAAGCGTCTTTGCCGTCTTGCCCGCCATCTTTGTCCTTTTGCGTTGTGCAGATACGGTGCTAATTCACTTGGCTAGGCGGGGTCCAAGCCATTTTGTGCTTCATGGAAATCCCACCAAGTAAGTTTGCAAATTTCATTGTTCAGGTTATGAGTTACGAGGACCTCGCCTCGAACTCCCTCGCCCCTCTCGCTCTCGCCTGCTCGCGCGGCCTACGCGCTCGGAGACTGTTGGTCTGCTTGGCTTGGGACCTCTCCTCCCTCACGCCCTCCTTGCGTGCCTCTCTCCTTGCCCGCCCTCTAAGCACTATTATTCCCGTTTTTCCAGCTCGTTGTCATTAAACATTTTTTTCCTCCCGCCTCAACGCAAGTCCATTCTTGTTTTCTGGCTATGCGACCATGGTCAACAGTGGTTTCAGCGAACTGGGGTTGATACGGAGCACCTCGCGCCTTCACACACCAAGATGCTCTTTCACTTACCCTGACCTGAAAATGTTAAAATACTTTTTAAAAAATATCTCAATTTTTGTACTGGCTGGCTTGGCAATTTTTCAAGTTTTGTAAAAACTCACGCCAATACAGAGGCGTTTTAGATGGCTCGATGCCAAATCAAGCTATTTAAATTGCGATCACGATACATTACGAACCAGCGTTCCCAGTGGACACCCCGAAACGCCAAATGTTTTGTCCCTATTTCGTGTGTGTGTCAGAGACAACCAAGAAGCGTGTGTGTCAGAGACAGCCAAGAAGTCGTGTGTGTGTCAGAGGCAGCCAAGTGGTCACACGAGTGTCCCTTAGAGAACACAGGGCTCATAACCTCAGAGACAGCCAAGAAGGCTGGGCGACCACAAGCGCGTGCTTGTATTGAGTCAC
>ENA-UOXV01005056-UOXV01005056.1-marine-metagenome-genome-assembly--contig:-NODE-5056-length-14759-cov-7.087867_pt1 | contig 14759 bp, 11 predicted proteins | sample MGYA00238165_ERZ766961 | MGnify/ENA primary metagenome ERZ766961 (study PRJEB28924, sample SAMN03173240) | marine metagenome | biome: Marine; feature: Water; material: Subsurface seawater | place: North... | reverse complement strand
TTCGTGAACCGATTTACGCGGGATAATGCCAGGTGCTTTGACTTCGACCAGTGCACGTTCGGTCGTATCAATGTCGCCTTTACCGTCGATTGGGTTACCAAGCGCGTCAACAACGCGGCCCAGCAATGCCTTCCCGACAGGGACGTCAACAATGTCACCGGTACGTTTTACGGTGTCGCCTTCTTTGATGTTTCGGTCATCACCGAAAATCACGACCCCGACGTTATCGAGTTCGAGGTTTAGGGCCATACCTTTAACGCCGCCTGGGAACTCAACGAGCTCACCAGCCTGCACATTGTCGAGGCCATAAACACGGGCGATACCATCACCAACCGTCAACACTTGGCCGACTTCGGCAACTTCTGCTTCGGTCCCAAAATCCTTAATTTGTTTCTTAAGAATATTTGAAATTTCTGCGGCTTTGATTTCCATCAGCCAATCCCTTTCATGGCGAGGCGCATTTTCTGCAACTGGGTTTTAAGTGAACTATCGATCATTCGTGATCCAACACGCACGACAAGACCGCCAAGCAGGCTTTTGTCGACATGCTGTTCGATCTGCACTTTTGTGCCGATCGATTTTTTGAGCGCAGCTTCAAGCGCTTTCAACTGAGCTGCTGAAAGCTTAGCAGCAGATGTCACCTCGGCCGTTGCTTCACCACGGCTGGCAGCAAGCTGAGCTTGAAACGCTTTAATGATGTTGGGCATTACGAATAACCGACGGTTATCGGCAACAACACCAACGAAATTCTTTGTAAGATCAGCAAATCCAGCTGCCTCAGCAACGGCACCCATCGCATTTATCTGATCATTGCGCGACATGACCGGGGACTTGATCAATCGGGTCAGATCATCACTATCGTTGATCATCGAGCCCAATTGCTGCAGGTCACCCGCGACATCGTCTAGCTTTTTATCGGCGTCGGCCAACTCAAAGAGTGCCGTCGCATATCGACCCGCTAAGCCGGTCGCGCCCGAACTATCCGCTGACACGTGGGAACATCCCTCTCGCTAACAACTTTTCACATACTTAATGCACCACCAGCGCCATTTTTACGCTTTTGGCAGTACAAACCCTCTCCCAGGTCAAACAAACGTCTATCCCGTGAAAGCGGGCAACTCGTACCATACTGATTAGGGGTGTGCAAGCGGACTAGGGACGGTTTTTTTGTGGATATTTGATGCTTTTAGTTCAGTGTGTTAATAAGCAAAAATTCGCAGGATTAAGGTGTAATTTACTGATTTTTTCGATCACCTGCATAGAGTCGCGTTTAAAAGAACGAGACTGGGTCAATATCTACCTGGACCCGAACCTTTTTTGGGATCGGACTCCGCTTGATCCAGTCATGCATGATTCTCTGGACCGACTTATCCCGTGTTGTTCGCAATAAAAGCCTGCGGCGATGCCGTCCACGTAATAGCGCCATCGCAGCGGGTGCAGGGCCCAGCACATGCAAGTCATCTAATCGGGGTGCTGTTCGGCCCAATGCATTGGCGGCTTGATCGACCAAAGCCTCATCACGACCCGATACAATAAGTGCTGCCAATCGGCCAAACGGCGGCATGATTGCATCTGTGCGTGCCTGGCTTTCGGCATCGATAAATGCGTCACGGTCCTGCGCCACCATGGACTTAATCACCGCATGTTCGGGCATATAGCTTTGCAAGATCACACGCCCTGGTCGATCCCCTCGGCCTGCGCGGCCTGCGACCTGGAACAATAACTGAAACGTTTTTTCCGCAGCGCGGAATTCACCCCCTGAAAGGCCCAAATCCGCATCCACCACACCCACCAACGTCAGTGATGGGAAATGATAGCCCTTGGCGACGATCTGCGAGCCAATAATCAAATCAACTTCTTTGTCTTCGATAATACGGACAAGCTCTGCCGCTTGTTTGGGACCGCGGACGGTATCACTGGTGGCGACCAGCGTTCGAATATCAGGAAACAGCAATTGGACTTCTTCGGCCAAGCGCTCAACGCCCGGGCCACACGGCACCATCGATTCAGTGTCTTCACAACTGGGGCAAATTTCAGGGGGCTTGGTCGCGAATCCACAATGATGACATTGTAACCGCCCCAATAGACGATGTTCGACCAACCACGCCGAACACCGTGGGCATTGCATCCGATGACCACACGTCCGGCACAACGTCAGCGGTGCATAGCCCCGCCGATTAAGGAACAGCATCGCTTGATCGCCGCTCTCGAACGTTTCTGTCATCGCCTCGGCTAATTCTGGCGACAGCCAACGACCACGTGCAGGTCCTGCGGATCGCATATCGACAACATGCGTGTCCGCCATATCCTGTCCCCCATGACGGGCTGGCAGGTTCACTTCGTCATAACGGTCGCGCCGGACGTTGATCACCGTTTCCAAGGACGGTGTTGCAGATACCAAGATCAGCGGCGTGTCCTCTAATCGGCTACGAACCACCGCCATATCACGGGCATGGTACATCACACCGTCTTCTTGTTTAAACGAGCTGTCGTGTTCTTCATCAACTACGATCAAACCCAATTCCGGGAATGGCAGGAACAAAGAACTCCTGGCACCAACCACCACACGCGCTTTGCCAGATGCCACGGCCCGCCACGTATCGCGGCGCCGCGCCTGGGTCAGTTCTGAATGCCATACAGCGGGTGGCGCGCCAAAGCGATCTTCGAATCGTTGGAACCATTGAGCCCCCAGGGCAATTTCGGGCAGCATAACGAGGACTTGCTTACCCATCGCCAACGCCTTGGCCATGGCTTCGAAATATACTTCCGTTTTTCCGGACCCTGGCACGCCGTCCAACAACGTGACCCCGAATCCATTTCCGACCTTATTTCCTAAATCTTGCGCCGCCGCTGCTTGATCATCAGACAATGCAAACCCAGATCTTTCCGGATCCGGCACGGGCCAATCAGGTTCGGCTGACGCGCTCACAGCAGCTAAGACACCTAAGTCCACCAGGCCTTTAACAACGGACGTGCCACACCCAGCTTCGCGCGCAATATCTGAAGCAGGCATCGGCAATGCGGATTCCAAAAATGCGCAAATCCGTTCGCGGGGCGGTGTCATCCGGACATCAGTCTGATTGTCAGACAGTTTATATAATGTGACTTGTTTTGGCAGCTCCAACGCGGCTGGGACGCTGATCACCATACGAAGGACGGCACCTGCAGGATAAAGCGTGTAGGCAGAAACCCAGTCGACCAAGTCGATCAATGGCTCGCCCACGGGGGGGGCATCTTTTGGTCCAATGATATCGCGAAGCTTCTTGTCGTCTACGTCACCGATTGCCGAACCCCAAACAACCCCCGTCGCAACCCGCGTCCCTAACGGCACGGCCACAATATCGCCGCGTGCGACAGTCAACCCGTCAGGCACTTTATAATCATACGGTCCGGCAAGCGGAAGCGGCAGCAAAACGGCGATCCGTGCCCCTGCTTCGTATATCGTGTCGTCTTCCCCGGAAGTTGCTCCGGTGCCGGATTTTCGCATGGTTTTCGTCATTTGTTATTTGTTAAGCCGAAAATCGCTATAATGAAACGATTCGCATACTGGGCAAGTAGTGATACGTGAATAAACTGGGGATTAAAAATGAGCGGAGAACTTTCTGACGTCCGCGTCGATGACGACGACGCGGCACTGGCCATTGCACCGGACGACGTCGCCGTCTTCTTGATGCAGAACCCAACGTTCTTCAACGAACATCCTGACGTGCTGGATTGCGTCGAACTACCCGATCGGTTCTCGGCCACGGGTGCTGGCGTTGTAGACTTTCAGCGTTACCAGCTTGATCGACGCGACAGCGAGATCGACGAGCTTCGAACCTGTGCACAGGATGTGATTGAGACCAGCCGCTCGAACATGTCGGTGCAAACCCGCACACACGCAGCCGTACTGGCGATGCTTCACGCATCCACATTGCCGCAGCTATACCGCATCGTTTGCGACGATTTACCCATTCTGTTGGATGTTGATGTTGCCGTTGTCGGTTTTGAGCCTGCAGACGACCACAACATCTCAACCTTAAGCGAGCATCTTAGGGCACTTCCTGTGGGCACGGTCGATTCGATTATCGGCCAAGACCAGGACGTTCAGCTTTATCGAGAGTTTTGGGATGACGGCACCGTATTCGGCAGCGCCGCTGGATTGGTCAAATCCGCAGCGATTTCTCGGATCAAACCCGTTGTAACCATGCCCACCGGATTAATCGCGCTCGGCACCCGGGATGAAACATTCCGCCCAGGTCAAGGAACTGAGCTTTTCTCCTTCCTTGCCCGCGTCATCGAAGCCTGCGTGATGAAGTTCTCAACCCAAGGAAGATAATTTAACCGTGATCGGACTTTACGTTCAGCCAGGCTTAACATCGATCCTAGAAGATTGGGTCGGCTGGTTGACGCATGAACGCCGATTGGCAGATCGTACTGTTGATGGATATCTGCGCGATGTGACGATCTTTATGCGGTTCTTGTCAGAGCATTTGGGATTTAAGCCGGGTGTTGATGACCTCGCGACGTTGAAACGCGACGATTTGTGGGCCTATCAATCCATTCGCCACGCAGATGGATTGGGCCCAACATCGATGGCACGCGGGATCAGCGCACTTCGAAGCCTGTTTGGTTTCTTAGACAAGCGCGGGCTTTGCACCAATGCGGTCATCCTCGCCGCTGAAATGCCCAAACTGCCCCGCACGGTGCCCAAACCCCTGAATGTAGAAGAAGCATTTGAGACATTAGATGCCGCTGAAGACATGTCGGTCGAACCGTGGCACGGCAAACGGGACCGCGCGCTGTTCGCATTGTTATACGGCTGTGGTCTGCGGATCGGTGAAGCCTTAGGCCTATCGCCGCTTGATATTGCCAATGTGGACAAGATCCTTGTCACTGGCAAAGGCAACAAGCAACGGATTGTTCCTGTACTAAAAGCCGTCACCAAAACGATCAACGATTATATCAAAATGTGCCCCTACGATTTGGATGAGGATGGTCCGCTGTTCGTCGGCGCGCGGGGCAAACGCCTGAACCCCGCCATCGCGCAGCGAAAAATGCGCGATGTCCGCGCCGTACTCGGACTCGCCGATACAGCAACCCCCCATGCGCTTCGGCACAGCTTTGCCACGCACCTGTTGTCGGGTGGCGGAGATCTTCGGACCATTCAGGAATTGCTGGGCCACGCGTCGCTTTCGACCACGCAACGATATACCGAAGTCGATGGCGAACGATTGATGGAAATCCATGCCGCTGCTCATCCGCGAGCGCGACGGAAAAATTAGCGGGAAATCATCACCGCGCCCCGGTAGCTCAGCAATCCAGCGACGGCAAAGCCACCAATCACCATTAGCGCTAAGTCATAACCACCAGCCGCCCATAGCAATGAACCGAGGAGTGGTGCAGCCGCCCACATCATCAGGTACGGCACAGCAATCGCGCCACTGATGGCACCAAAATTTTTCTCGCCCATCAGTTCGCGCACGATCACAGGGCGCATAATACTCGTCACACCATGCCCACTTCCCTGCAAGATGACGAACAACACCAATAGCATCGGCACCGCAGAAGAGAAAAACAGCGCCGCCGTCGCTCCACCAACAGCAAAGAAGCATGCCGTTGTAATTGCATGGCTGGATATCCGGTTTTCCACCGCCATCATGGCAAGTCGCCCAGCCACTTGCATTGGACCGACCATCGATGCTGTCAAAACCGCTGCATCTCCAGATAATCCCCTATCGGCCAAGATCGGCAGCATATGATTGATAACGATCCCATGATTCCCACCGAGCATCGCAAACCCACCCGCGATCAACCAAAACACAGGGTTCTTTAATAACCGAACAGGTGCTGGTGGTGGTGAAGGAGGTGCCGTCGAAGCGGCAATTTCTGCTGCTGTATCGGCTTCTCGTTTTTGGTGTTCAGTCTCCAAAAAGCTGGCACCCGTCCAGATCAGCGGCACACCAATCAGGGTCACCATTCCAGACAATGTGAATGCTGCATAGTGCCAGCCGAATGCCTCGGTGATTGCATGGCAAAGCGGAAACGATAGTGTGCTCGCAAACCCTGCGAACAACGTAATCAGGGTGATCGCGCGTTTTGATTCTGCGCCCCGCGTTCGCGTCACAAACGCGAAACAGGTTTCATACAAACAACAGCCCAGGCACGCACCCAAACCCAAATAGATGCCAACGAACATCCACTCGTTTGACGCTGTCGTAAGCAGCGCGACCAGTCCAGCGCCTATCAACGCTGCCCCAGCTAGAATTTTTGGGCCATGTCCCTGATCAACGACCCGTCCCGCGATGGGCGAGAAAATCGCCGCCATTAGAATTGCGCCACTGAACGCCCCGGTCAGGGTCGTCTTGGACCAGCCCTCGGCCAGTTCCCAACGGATGAGAAGTGCCGCGAAGATGTAATACAGGCCAGCCCAGAAAATCGTTTGGCCGATGGCGAGTTGAATGATGGCGCGACGGACAGTCATAACGCCCCTTAGATTAAAATCTTAAACAGCAATGAGCTGATAACCTATACCCGCAAGGGCACCACCGAACAGCGCGAATGAGACATAAAGCGCAAATACCGGCTTCTTGACCAACGCGAAGACTGCAATCGCCGCCGGTATCGACGTCATGCCACCCGCGACCATAAACGCCATCCCAGCACCCGGGCTGACACCCATTTCGATCAAGCCATCCACCAAAGGCAATGCTGCGTAACCGTTTAAATATGCAGGCACACCAACAAGTGAAGCCAATGGGATGGCAAAAACGCTATCTGAACCCAGCGCACCCGCAACCATGTCAGCAGGTACGTAGGCCAACATCATGCTTTCCAAAAAGAATGCGATGGTCAGCCACTTGCCTAAGAATAATGTATTCGCGAGGGCCTCGGACCCGAACGTCTGACGCCGTGATTTTTCTTTCCAAAATGCCCACGTGACGGTGCTTGGGGATTTTACAGCGCTTGAACCGCAGCCACCGCCACCAACCCCGTCTCGCAGCGGGTTGCTCAAAAAGCCACGGGCCTCTAGCGCCCAAATCGTATAACCACCCATCATGCCGATGCCAATGGCTGCGATTGTTTTGGCGATGGCAAAAGTCATGCCGAGAGTCCCGGTTGTCAGGACAAACATCGATGGATCCATCACCGGGGATGCCAGCCAAAAAGCCATGACGGCTGGCAACGGCACGCCCATCGCCAGCAAAGCCGCAATGAGCGGGATGACGCCGCACGAACAAAATGGTGATACGGCCCCGAACAATGCCGCAGCGAAAATCATCACGGCAAGACGCCCAGAAAATACCTTGGCAATCAAGCTGTCCGCATCGCTAGCCTTGGCAAACGCGGCAATGCCGATCGCGAGTGCCAGGAACGGCGCGATCTCGAGCAAATTATTGGCGACAAAAACCAATGTGTCGGGGGCTTGTTGGGTATCCAATATCAAGAGTGCAATGAAGCCCAGTCCAGCAACGGTCCACGCCATTTGCGAACGGATGGCCTGCACAGCACGCTGAACAAACGATGTTGTTTCAACTTTCGCCGGACCGCAACACGATGGAGCAGCAGTTTGTGGTTCGTTGACGGTGGTTTCACTCATGACGTTTCACTTTCATTGGGCGGCGTATGCAACGCGATTTATTTGTTCGCGAGCTTGTCCAACTCGACTACGTGCAATCCTTGGCAACAATCATCGGTCAGAAAATCGATCAGTCCCCGCATTGATCCGTAATCAGCCCGCGATACCAGCACGCGACCTTGGCGTTCTTGGTTCACCAATCCGGCGTGCATCAATGCTTTGATATGATGGGACAACGTCGATGCCGGAATGCCGAGACTATCCTGCAGCGTGCCCACCGGGGCGCCCTCTTCACCCGCTTTGACCAGCGCACGATAAATCGTCAGGCGCGTGGGGTGGCCAAGGGCTGCAAAACAATCGACGGCATTTAAATCATCCATGATGACTGTATACGCTCATGTGAATTTAGAATCAACTATATTTCTAGAATTATCGAAATATAGTCAAAATGTATAATTCTGTCACACCCGCGAAGGCGGGAGACTAACATAGCGTTGATGAGACCCCCGCCTTTGCGGGGATGACAGACTCAACAGCGGTTCAATCCCCCTCACCTAACCTCTCCCCCCTTGGGGGGAGAGGTTAGGTGAGGGGGAAACCTAGAATTAAACCAGGATTATATATGTATCGCCCGACCAGCGACACCAAGTGCCGCTTCTTTGACAGCTTCAGGTAAACCCGGGTGACCATGACAGATGCGCGCCAAGTCCTCGGCAGAGCCACCGAACTCGATCACGTTGACGACTTCTTGGATCAAGTCACCGCCCTGTGGGCCAATGATGTGGCAGCCCAGAATAGCGTCGGTTTCAGCGTCTGCTAAAATCTTCACGAAGCCATCGGAATCACCATTACAGCGTGCGCGTGAGTTAGCTGTGAACGGGAACTTGCCCGCATTGTATTTGATGCCCGCTTCTTTGAGTTGCTCTTCGGTTTTACCGACCGAGGCGACTTCGGGGTGCGTATAGACAATACCCGGGATCGCATCGTAATCGATGTGACCTGTTTGCCCGGCCATGATTTCAACGCAGACCATACCCTCGTCCTCGGCCTTGTGGGCGAGCATTGCCCCACCAATCACGTCACCAATGGCATAAATACCTTCGACGTTGGTTTGGAAATCCGCATCGACTTCAACAAAGCCACGGTCACTGACTTTGACGCCGATCTTATCAAGCCCCAGGCTTTCGATGTACGGACGCCGGCCAATGGAAATCAACACAACGTCGGCCTTCATGGTTTCGGCGTCGCCACCATCGCGAGGTTCCATGGTCAGCGTGACTCCGCTTTTAGCGGTTTTTGCCCCCGTGACCTTGGTCTTCATTTTGAAGTTCATACCCTGTTTTTTCAGGATGCGCTGCATTTGTTTCGAAACTTCGCCGTCCATACCCGGCAACACGACATCGAGGAACTCAACAACGGTCACCTCGGCACCCAAACGACGCCAGACGGACCCCAATTCCAAACCGATCACACCAGCGCCAATGACAACCATTGATTTAGGCACTTTCGGTAACGCCAACGCACCCGTCGAAGTGACGATCTGTTTTTCATCCACCTCAACACCCGGTAGTGGTGAGGATTCTGACCCCGTCGCAACGATGATATTTTTGGTTTTCAGAACCTGTTTCTTTTTGCCCTTACCGGACGGCGACACCGTCACTTCACCCGCAGCCGTGACCACGCCCGTGCCGACAATGTGGTCGACCTTGTTCTTTTTCATCAAGAACGCGATGCCGTTGGTCAGGTCATCAACGACCTTGTCTTTGCGACCCAACATGGTTTTGAGATCGAGAGAGACCTGCGCTTTGATACCGTGATTTGCGAATTCATGCTCCGCCATTTCAAAGTGATGTGATGACTGCAGCAACGCCTTGGACGGAATACAGCCGACATTGAGGCACGTGCCGCCAAGCTTCTCTCGCTTTTCTACAATCGCGGTCTTGAGACCCAACTGCCCCGCACGGACGGCAGCCACATAACCGCCAGGTCCGGCACCGATGATAATCACGTCATATGTATCGCTCATGCCACTTTATTCCTCTCTTTTGTCCGTCACTCCCGCGCGGGCGGGGGTCCAAAACTCGTGCAGTTTAGATTCCCGCCTACGCGGGAATGACGATATTTTTAGACGTCCAACATAATCCGCTGTGGATCTTCGATCAGGTCCTTCATACGAACCAAGAACGACACAGCTTCACGACCATCGACAATGCGGTGATCGTAACTAAGCGCCAGATACATCATCGGGCGGGCAACGATTTCATTGCCAACGACCATTGGGCGTTTCTGAATCTTATGCATCCCTAAGATCGCCGATTGCGGCACATTCAGGATCGGCATTGAGTTTAATGAGCCAAACACCCCACCGTTCGAGATGGTGAAGGTCCCGCCCATCATTTCGTCCATGCCGAGTTTTCCATCACGTGCACGACGGCCAAAGTCAGCAATTCCGCCTTCGATTTCGGCAAAGCGCATCTGGTCGGCTTCTTTGAGGACGGGGACAACCAAGCCCTGCGGCGTGCCAACGGCAACCCCAACGTTGTAGTAGTTTTTATAGATCAGTTCTTCGCCGTAAATTTCAGCGTTGATCGCAGGCCATTCCTTGAGTGCGATCACAGATGCGCGCACAAAAAATGACATGAATCCCAGGCGAACACCGTGTTTTTTCTCGAAGTTGTCTTTGTACTCAGAGCGCAGGTCCATCGCAGCACCCATATCGACCTCGTTCCAGGTCGTCAGCATGGCTGCGGTGTTCTGGGCCTGTTTCAAGCGGCCCGCGATCACTTTGCGGAGCTTTGTCATCCGGACCCGTTCTTCGAGCGGGTGTTCAGGACGCGGCGGCAAATCGGCAGATGGTGTATAGCCGAGCGACGATTGAGCTGCCGTAGGTGCAACTGCTGACCGACGTTTTGCAGAACCGCTTTCGGCGGCTTTCAACGCGTCACCTTTGGTGATCCGACCATCGGGTCCCGTTCCAGTGATCAATGCCGCATCCATATCGTTGTCATCAACCATCTTACGCACGGCTGGCGACAAAGGTGGTCGGCTTGCTGCAGCTGGTGCCGGAGCAGCAGCAGGCGCTGCCGCTGGTGGCGGTGGTGGTGCAGGCGCAGCTGCAGGTGGTGGTGGCGGTGCAGCAGCTGGTGCTGGTTCTGCAGCAGGCGGTGGCGGTGATGCCGCCGCCGGAGCAGCTGCAGCACCCTCAGCCGTTTCATCAATCGTACCCAAAAGTGCATCCACACCAACATCCGTGCCTTCTGTGGCAACGATGGATGCGAGTGCACCCGCAGATGGTGCGTTAACTTCGATGGTGACTTTATCCGTCTCTAATTCACAGAGCGGCTCATCGACGGCGATGGCATCACCTAGTTGTTTGAACCATTTGGCGACCGTGGCTTCAGAAACGGATTCACCCAAGGTCGGAACTTTGATCTCAATAGTCATAATATATGTCCTTGTTCTCTATCCGTTACTTACGGCTCTTGGCCCGAGATGTCGTTTTGGTTGCAGGTTTCTTAGCAGCAGCGCGCTTGGCAGGTGCCTTAGCCGCTGTTGCTTTTTTCGCAGGTGATTTCTTTGCTGCCGCTTTCTTTACGGGTGCCTTTCGGGTAGGCGCGCTTCTCGGCGTTGCCTTCTTTGCGGTTCCACGTCGTGCGACCGGTTTTATAATCGTCAACGCGTCATCAACGAGTGCCGCTTGCTCGGCGACATGCCTTTTTGCAAGACCCGTCGCAGGTGAGGCTGCAGCTGAGCGACCGGTATAGCGCACCCGAGTATCACTGCGTCCCATATCAACCAAGTGTTCAACCAATGGCTCGTGGATGTACGTCCAACTACCCATATTTTTGGGCTCTTCTTGGCACCATACGATCTGCGCGTTCGGGAACCGATTGAGCTCGTTCTCAAGTGCTTTTTGTGGATACGGGTAAAGCTGCTCAAGACGGAGAATATAAACATCCTTGATACCACGCTTGTCGCGCTCTTCTTGAAGGTCGTAATAGACCTTGCCGGAGCACAGGACGACTTGTCGGATTTTACTGTCCGGACCTGGATCGCCTTCATCCCACAAGACGCGGTGGAAGGTTGTTCCTTCGCCCATTTCTTCCAGCTTGGAAACCGCCAGCTTATGACGCAAAAGAGATTTAGGTGTCATCAGCACAAGCGGCTTACGGAAATCCCGATGCATTTGTCGGCGCAAGACATGGAAATAGTTGGCAGGCGTTGTGCAATTACAAACTTGCATATTGTCTTCTGCACACAGTTGCAAATACCGCTCAAGACGCGCGGATGAATGCTCTGGCCCCTGGCCTTCGTAACCGTGAGGCAGCAACATGACCAGGCCACACATCCGAAGCCACTTGGCTTCACCGCTAGAGATAAACTGATCAATAATGACCTGCGCACCGTTGGCGAAATCACCAAACTGCGCTTCCCAAAGCACCAACATGCCAGGTTCTGCCAAGGAATAGCCGTATTCAAAACCCAATACGCCAGCTTCTGAAAGTGGGCTGTTCAAAACTTCAAACGGGGCTTGCCCAAAGCGAAGGTTATTCAACGGCGTGTGTTTGTTCTCACTCATTTGATCTGTGATCACAGAGTGGCGTTGCGAGAACGTACCGCGTTCTGAATCCTGACCGGACAATCGAACAGGATGTCCTTCGAGCAGAAGTGTACCAAATGCCAAGGCTTCGCCAGTCGCCCAGTCGATGCCTTCGCCGGTCTCAAACATTTTGGCTTTAGCATTAAGCTGACGCGTGATCTTTGGATTGACGTTGAAGTTATCCGGCACGTGGGTAAGCGCTTGGCCGACTTCTTTCAATCGATCTACGGGAACACCAGTTAGGCCGCGGCGATCTTCACCCGATGCAATGGATAATCCTGCCCATTTACCATCCAGCCAATCGGCCTTGTTGGCCTTGTAGCTCGTGGCACCTTCGAATGCTTGTTCCAAATGGTTTTCGAAATTCGCCAGCTCGGCATCAAGCTCGTCCTGGGTCATCACGCCTTCGCGCACCAAACGTTGACCGTAAATTTCACGGGTCGTTGGATGGGCCGCGATTTTCTTGTACATCAGCGGCTGTGTGAACATCGGCTCGTCGCCTTCGTTATGGCCATGTCGGCGATAACAAATCATGTCGATGACGGCATCTTTCTTAAACCGCTGACGATATTCGGTCGCGATACGGGCAACATGCGTTACGGCTTCGACGTCATCTGCGTTAACGTGGAAAATCGGTGCCGCCACGACCTTGGCAACATCCGAGCAATATGGCGACGAACGTGAATGCGCCGGATTGGTCGTAAAGCCAATTTGGTTGTTGATCACTATATGGATCGTACCACCGGTTTTGTAGCCTTTGAGATTCGAAAGATCGAACGCTTCTGGTACCAGACCCTGACCTGCGAATGCTGCATCACCATGCAGCAACAAAGCCATAACCTTTTCACGGTCGCCGTCATTTTTCTGACGCTGTTTGGCGCGGACCTTGCCGAGACAAACGGTATTCACGCACTCCAAATGTGAAGGGTTCGCAGTCAGCGACAAGTGCACTGATCGGCCATCAAATACACGGTCAGATGACGACCCTAAGTGATACTTCACATCACCGGAACCACCGACGTCTTCAGGCTTTGTCGATCCACCTTGGAATTCATGGAAGATCGCCTGGAAAGGTTTGCCCATCACATTCGCGAGTACGTTCAGGCGGCCACGGTGGGCCATACCGAGGACAATTTCCTCAACCCCCAATTGTGATCCGCGCTTGAAGATTTGCTCCATCGCGGGAACCAAGCTCTCGCCACCATCAAGGCCGAAGCGTTTGGTACCGGTAAATTTCTTATCCAGGAACTTCTCAAAACCCTCGGTCTCAATCAATCGATTGAGGATCGCTTTTTTACCCATCAACGTGAATTCAGGCTGATTGTGGATGCGCTCAATGCGTTCTTGAATCCATGATTTCTCATCCGGGTCTTGGATATGCATGAACTCAACACCGATGGACCCGCAATAGGTCTCTTCGAGAACAGTCATGATATCGCGCATGGTGGCTTGCTCTAAGCCCAGCACATAATTGATGAAGATCGGACGATCCAAATCTTTTTCTTTGAACCCATAGGACATGGGATCAAGTTCCGGATGTTCCTCGGGTGCTTTCAAACTCAACGGATCAAGATTTGCTTTAAGGTGACCCCGAACCCGATAAGACCGGATCAACATCAAGGCACGGATACTATCCAACGTCGCGTCACGAACTTGCCGACCGTTTGGTGCAGCCATCTGCGGCTGTTGCCCCCCCGACTGGACAACATGACCGCCAGCCATTTGCTCAGACAACGTTTCCAGCTCACCTTGGTTTAGAACACCAGCACTCGACGGAGCCCAAGAGGCACCGCGATTTTCGCCCATCAAATCGCGGGCATCATCTGCGAGACTGCTAAAGAAGTCCTGCCACTTGTGATCGACGGAATGCGGATCATCAAGATACCGCTCATATAATTCGGCCACGTAGACTTGGTTTCCTGAAAACAGAAACTGAGTAGGATCCATTCCGTCCATATGCGTGTCACCCTTTGTGGGTGCCTCCCTTGGTTTCAGCCAATGCCAGCGATTAGGCCATCATTGCGCTGTTCATTAATTCATCCCGCCGTTGACGACGGATATGTTTTCGAATGGTCTGTTGGTTGCGGTGTCATCGCCATCACAGAAACACCCCCCGGTGCTTCAAACTGATGCCAACAGCCACGCGGGACAATCGTGACCATTCCCGCAGTCATCTGCAGGGTATGATCACCATCATCCATAATAATTTTCAGTTTAGTCTCGCCCGAAAGAACTTGGACAAGTTCGTCGCCATTGGGATGACGCTCCCATTGGCTGGTGCCTTTAAAACTTCCGGCAAACACGGCACCCGTTTCCGTCTCGGCCAAAACCGCAAATGCACTGGCCACCTCCGAACCCTCGGTATCGGGGGTTCGGTTTTTAAGCACCGGCAATGGTGCAATGGCGGCATCAATGTCGACGGCCTTTGGTGGCATCTTCGCGATTATCCCCCGAGAGCTTTCAGCATCGTTTCGCCAATGCCTGCAGGGCTATCTGTAACGTGAATACCGGCAGATTTCATGGCTTCGATTTTGTCACCAGCGCCACCTTTGCCGCCGGAAATAATAGCACCCGCATGTCCCATACGACGACCTGGAGGTG
>ENA-UOXV01005044-UOXV01005044.1-marine-metagenome-genome-assembly--contig:-NODE-5044-length-14802-cov-6.177934_pt1 | contig 14802 bp, 8 predicted proteins | sample MGYA00238165_ERZ766961 | MGnify/ENA primary metagenome ERZ766961 (study PRJEB28924, sample SAMN03173240) | marine metagenome | biome: Marine; feature: Water; material: Subsurface seawater | place: North... | reverse complement strand
CCCTGCGCGGGGACGCCGTCGCGCGGGAAGAGCGAGGGGGAGCAGACGAAGTAGTCGAGGCGCAGGCCGCGGTTCACCGGCAGGTTCCCCGCCCGCACCGAGAAGTAAGAGAACCTGCCCCTCGCCCGCCGCGCCCGTCACACGGGGCGGGGCGAAGCGGGGGCGCGCGGGAGAGGGCGCACCAGCCGGTGGCGGAAGGGCCGTGCTGGCGGCGGAAAGCGTCGACGAAGCCGAGGTCGAGCGTGCGCCCGAAGGACGCGCGCTCCTCGGGCGTCGTCCCCGCGCTCGTCGCCAGGTGCTTGGCCCCCGCGTTCCAGATGTCCTCGTCCAGGTGCGCCACTGCCCCGCGAGCGTGCCCGCCTCAGATAGCGCGCCCGCTGCGCCGCGGGGCGCTAGCGGGGCCGCGTGCAAGAGAGACAGATGCGTGCAGGCGCGGCGGGCGGGGGCACCGTTGAGGTCGCCGCACAGGATGACAGGCTTGTTGTGGTTGGCTTCGAGGGCCTGGAGGTGCTGCTCGAGGCGGCGGTCCCAGACCTTGACGCGAAAGTCGAGCCGCTGGAGCTTGTCGCCGCTGTTGGGCACGTACACCCCCACCACGAAAAACGTCGGGTACTCAAGCGTGATCGTCCGCCCCTCCAGCGCGGCCTCTTTCTGCGCACCGCCCCGTGCAAAACAGCTCAGCCGAGCGCGCCCCTGATCACTGGGCGCGCCTCAGCGCGCGGGCGGCGCACCGCGTCGGGCCCGTCCGCGTCGGTCATGGTCGGCAGGCCGTACGTGACCCCGAGCGGTGCGGGGCCGCTCTCGCCGCCGCCGCCGCCCCCGGGCGCGCCGGCCTTGGCGGACTTGGCGAAGAAGTGGTCGATGGTGGCCTGCTCGATCGAAGCATCACCGCTCTCCGCACTGGGCGCGGGGAATGGGCTTTGCGTGGCGGGCCCGAGGAGCGGGACGCGGCACGCGACGCACAGATCGCAGCAGCAGATAGACTGATGACTCGGACTGCTTCATGGGGGGGGCACACGGGGGCGTCCCGGGCAGCGCCTGCTTCTTTCCCGCGCTGCTTGCGGCGTCTTTGACCACAGCGAGCGTGCCCGCGTAGGATTTGCGGCCCGTTGAGGTGCTGAAATAGAACGCTGCACCGAGGCTGGGCGTCACGGAGGCAGAGCGTGCGGCCAGCACGCAAGAGGCTGGAATCAAGGAGTGGAGAATCCACGTCACGCTGGGGCTGGTGCCCCGGATGTGCTGTGCGGAGCACGGGGCCGCACAGTGTCCTGGCAGGAGTTCCGCGAGCTTCTTCTCGTAGTCGGCCACGTCGCCCTCGTTCAGCTTCGTCTCCTGCACAAGAAGCAGGTCTGGTGCCTGTTCCTTGTAGAGCCGGAGGAGCAGATCGGGCTTCTTGTCAATGAGCGAGCGGAGGGTGGTGACGTTCCACGTTATGATTTTAAAGCACCCGGGCGGCTTTCCAAGCGGATGCTCCGCGATCGGAGAGCGCGGGAATGTCTCACGCACCGCTTGCGCCCTCTTCTTTGGCCCCTCTGCTGCGGGCGAACCCGAATCTTGTCCTCCAACGGCTGCCGCAGCTTTTGCCTGCCGCTCAACCAAAACCATTATGCCACAAAACGCCACAGCCTGCGCCCAATTTTGAAGCAAGTGCAACGGGCGCCAAAGCTGTACACACGGGAGTTCATCGGCGCAAAGGTGTACTGGTTGCGAAGTTACCTTTGCTGTGCCTTTCTTGACCGCGACCACTTTCCTAGCGTCTGTAGCGTCTGGGACCGTTGATTTCCGTGGCTTCTTCGGAGCGGGCTCGGAAGACTTTGTTGACGAAGGCTTCTTTCCTCGCTTCCCTGCTGGCTCTGTCGGTAGTTCCTGCACGGCCCGACCAACGCTTGCTGTTCATGTTGAGTGAGCGAAAGACGCGCATCTGGTGCTATTTGCATCGACGCGACGGCTCGCGCCCTTACAATCACTGCGGTACTTGGCCACGCGTCGACAAGGGGCAGGGCGATCGATACCTGCGCTGGGTCATCGTTGGCAACCTTGTCCGCCTTCTTCGCCATCGCCCTCGTCTGCTCTCTACGCCCCAGAGACCGAACACGTGCAAGAGTGGATGCACCCCCTGGTTGCGCGAAACTCGTGCTCCCACCGCTCAACCGTAGGGTTGACGCAGGCAGCGGGGCTCGTGTCGGGCGAGCGGAGAGCAGGCACGCCAAAGAGGACGCGGCTCCAAGGGCCCTGCAAGCGACGTGCACGCCGACAAAACTGAGCGGCGCCGCTAGGGGAAGAAGATGATCTGAATGAGTCAGCTTGGAGTGTCCCAAGTGCGCGCACAGGGCAAGCTGCCGCGCAACACCAGAGAGCGTTCGTAGAAACTTGCGCTTTTCGTCCCGCGAAAGCGCGGTCACGTTACCCCTCTGCCACGACGATGGTGAACTTCCGGTTCGCGGACGGGGTGGTCGACGTGTGGAAGAAGTTTCGGCGCGCGAGCAACGAGTACACTGCCATGATATGTATGAATCCGCTCCATTCGGGACGCCCTGTAGAATGCGGCGGCCGTCCGACATTTTCTGAGTGCCAGTTTTTTGACAAGTGACAGCTAGAGCACTCCACGCACTCCCCTGGCAGCACCGCAATTCAGTCACCTCGCAGTTGCTTCGACAGAGAGTGATCGAATCACAAAAGCGATGCATCCTGTTTACATTCAAAATCGATTTTCATGTATGAGCGAACCAGTGCACTGCGCTGACACGTTTGCAGGCTGACCTGTGAGGCTCGGCGCAGTGAAGATGGGAACGGATGACGAGACAGTCGAATTAGATGGGGATGTGATGCAAATGTCCCCTGAGGACCTCCAGGATGAGATGAGCGAATCTCAGCCCCGGTGGATTCTTTGGTCCTTCCAGGTCAATTCTCAACCGCACCTCTCGCTCTCCCAATGCAATTCGGATCGCAAACATTCGAGACTCATTCCAGCAGCTCGAAAGTTTCTCAAGTGTGCGGCGATGTGACAGGTAAAGCGGGACGATGGGCGCACTCAGTATCCACTCCTACTCGTCTTCTTTTCGCCGTCTTCCTGCAATGCGCGTTCTCGCATGCTGTATTCCTCGTTCGCACCCGTCCCAAGGGTTTCTTGTTGTCCTTCACTCTCCATGGTCGGATGCCCGCAAGCCACCTTATGCAGCCCAGCGCTGAGCTGATATTCATGCAGGGCAACATCATTTGTATCAGAAGCGCTGGACATCACCAAAGTTCATCCGCTGCAAGATCTAGATGACATGACGTCAGCACCCCCGTCCAGCGCTCAACCATTAGCGATCGCTCCCTGAAAGCTGCGCCGAGGAAGCTAGCCAATCACGCTCACGTGCAAGCACTTGCGTGCAGGGGGATGAAGCTTCAGCATTTTTTTGTGAGCAGTGTCACACGATAAGCTTCTGCGTGATTGCGCCGGTGGCAAGTGCTCTTCGGAATCACCTTTGTACTTTCACATGAAAATGCCAACACGGAAAGCTGAGCTGAAATCAAACAGCTATGCTTCAACGATTGCCAGCTTTCGTCAGCGGATGGCAACTGTAGCCTTCGCCGGCCTGTTTTGCTGCACGTGGCCAGCCATGCGACTCGTTGAGCGTCAATCTGTGACGGTTCCTTCGTAATCATCATGCCCGTAGTTGTAGATTGAGGTCATGTCAGCCGCCGGACCATCGATCTGGCGAAAACATTTAGCGTGAGTCTTGGCCATTCGGCCCGCAAAATCCAGCACACCCCATTGCACAGAGAAAAGTGGGTCTGTTACCGTCGCAGCTGGGTCAGTATTGAAGCCCTGCGGGGAAGGAGCGTAGTCTCCGGCTAGGAATTCCCATCCGCCTGAGCACGGCTCGCCTTGGCCTGAAGCGGTCGGTTTTCGGGTTACTCCATGCACAGATTATGCAGGGGAGCAAAAATAGCCAGAACGGACTGGACCGCTCTGGCCATCGTGGCAGGAATGACGATCGTGGATGAGGAAGTTGGTGTCTTGTTGATGTCCTGTTGTGTATGACACGCGCAGTAAAAGGAGAAGTCAGTGCTCAGTCCACAGGCAATTTACGCAGTTCTCGTGTGCTGGGTGCCAGTTTTCGGCGCGTACCCTCCGTGTACTCATCGGACGTGGGAACATATGGGTCGCCGGTCGTTGCCTCTGGCGAGTCCGAGCCGTCGCCTGAACCGCTCCCCGAGCCGGATCCGGAAGCACTCCCCGAGCCGGTCGTCTTGTCGCCAGCATTTTTGTTGCTATTGCTGGAAGGGTTGCCCGAGCCGGTCGTCTTGTCGCCAGCATTTTTGTTGCTATCGTTGAAAGGGTTGCCGTCATCCATCGTGTCCGCGACGATGTCTTTGCCTTTGTCCACCACGTTCTTGACGATGTCTTTGCCTTTGTCCACCACGTTCTTGACCAAGTCCTTGGCCTTGTCAAGGATACCCTTCTTTTGCAATCTTGCTTTCAAGCCCTGCTTTGTCGTGTTCATCTTCGAACCCATGCGCTGTGCTCTCATCAGCAACGCCTCATCCAGCTTCGACATCGCACGGGGCCTGGCTGCCGCAGTCTTCTGGGAGCGGACCAGAACCGGCGCCCGGAGCAGCGCCTTCGCCCGAGCTCCGACGGCGTCTCCAGGCCCTCTCATGTGAAGCGAAGCCCTCCGCATGGCGAGCGCACGGTCAAGTTCAGACTCCAGCACAATGCGCTTGGAATAACTGTGCAGCCCTGTCCCCTGCGAGCCACACAGTGTCGCTTGAAATCATTGGGCTTCTTCGACAACCCAAGTAAACGAACGCAGCTTGGGGAAGGCATCCGGGCAGCAGATATCTTGGGGCACCCAAGCTCTCTGCTGTGTGTCTAGGGCGGCAGAGAGCATCGGCAGCAGAGAGATTGGGTCACATACCACAAGGAGAAGACCGCACGTGGCAAGCACCACGGCGATCGCAGCGAGCCGCCCCGCTGCTCGCTGCATTTCCAATTAATTGCCTCACGAAAGGTCAAGGGAAGATTACTACACACACACACACACACACACACACACACACATCTTTTACTGTATTGTCCAACGATCGAAGCTTCGTGCCCTCGGGTCTCGCTTTGGCAGCTCCTGCCCCTGTGGTGGTGACTGCACTACCTTGTGCCGCACCGCAAGCTACGAGAGGTTGGAGCGGAGAGACGATCTTGCTATTACTCATTCAGCACCAATCTGGTCCCTTCTCCATCTCCCCGAGCCGATGCCCATGCTTGGGTTCAACGTCTTGGCTAGATCCATCCGAGCTTAACCTGCTACCGTTGCAACCCGGCGTGCTCGCAGACACTGAGACGGAGGAAAGGCCACAATCGACTTGGGAGACATGATCTGGCGTCGCCGTCGTCAGCGGCGAACGCGTTGGGCAACACTCTCGTGGACTGATGAGCACTCCGCGCGGGGATTCCCGCCCCGCTGCGCTCACGCTGCCAATGAATCCGCGCAAAGATAAGGCACGTAAGCCGATACATTTCACAGGGTCTAATTCACCGGGACACGGGCCGGTGCAGAAAGGAATACACGTTGGACGCACCCGAAAAGTGCGCCCCGAAGTCCCTTCGCAGCCTCAAGTCGCTTAAATGCTTCTTCCAGGTCGCATCCTGGGCACATGGTATGTGCAGCTGTAAGATTATAGCACTGCAGTGTGTGGCAGGTGCAGGAACCACAGCCTGCGATGGAATCCACTTAGTCACTTGTCTGTGCCACATTTGAGCACAAATGGCCCGCATTCCTTGCTTTGCATCATGGGCAACGAGCGTGACAGCGTAACCAACTGACCATTTGCTTGTGCCGGTACTTGTAGAGTCGCTTCCTTTTCTCCTGCTCCGCTCGAGCTTTGCATGTGCATATCACCGGCATGAACTCCACGGTTCATGCGCCACGCATTGCTGGCAAACGTGGTGCTAGACGCCCCTCCGTTCGTCTCGGCTCTTCCCGCACACGGATCTGACGGGAAACGGAATATTAAAATGACATTCTGATCCGATTCGCACGCTGCAACTGAGGGTAGCTCCGGGAGAAATGCGGAAGCAGCAGCACCGCCTGACGGTCCATGCACATCGTGCTCGTACTCGTGCGTGTGCTGCTTGTACTGCGCCTGAAGAAGGTCAACGCCATCTCGGATGATGACACCGGCTTCTGTGCGCGGGTTGGGGATACGGGGCGACGGCTTGTCGCGTCGCTCGGGGCGCGGAGGGCTCCATGGGCTCCGTGCAGAAGAGCTGAGGAGAATTGTAACGGGCGGGTCGTCGGTTGGAACGCCACTTTGCATCGCTGACCCTGGTTTGCCGGACGGAGGCAGTACAGAGTGAAGCACCGCCGGCGTTGGTGCGGGCATCTACCGCAGATGCAGTCGGGTGTAAGTGCCCGGCACAGATCGGGCGAGGCACGCTGGTTGCATGGACGGTGCAAAAAGCAGCGTGACAAGGGATTCCATGCCTGGGCAAGGGAATAGAGCAGTGAAGAGTGCAGGTCCGCGGCTGCGCGACCGGCCAAGTTGGGCGGGCGCAGGTGCCCTTCTCTCCGAGCGCCGAATTCAGAGAGATGCAGCGTTACAGTGAGGTCGTCCGTCGCGACGCTGCTCTGCGCGTGTTGGACGCGGCGGCACTTGTTAGACAGGCAAATGGTCACCTCGCGCTGTAGGCAGCAACCAATTCCTGCGGCCTGGTAAAGATCTCACCTCGGAGCATGGAGGGGTTGGCATGCGGCTCTGATCATCGGTGCTTATGTCTGGTGCCTGCCTCCTCCAGACGTTTGCATCGTCCGCACCAATGGCGACCGATGCACACCTGGAGTCCCGAGGGCTTTGTGCGCTCCGCACACCGGCCTCCTCGTCCGCCATTCTGTAGCTGACAGCCCTGCGGAAACGCGCCGCTTAACCCTTGCCCCCCGACACCTGGACAAGCCTAGGTCGCCCACTTCTTTGCCCTAGTCAGGTGCCCTCAAACCCCTTCAAGGCACCGACAGTCAGTACACTCTAAACCCCGCAAGGCACCGACAGCCGTAGGCCTCCCCCTCAAGGCATTTCAGACTCTGTGGGCAAGACCTGAGTATGTGGTACACTCCAAATAGTCCGTCGGCACCTACCTCGCTATCCGCCGCGATACGGCGCGCATGGAGCATCCAAAATACGGCGAGCAGCGCGAAGCTCGCGGAACCGACTGCGCACGATGCTTGGGCGCGGTCCGCCGCATCGGCCCCGCCAGCGCAAAGTGTGAGCCCAGCCGCGAACCGCAAGATTAGGGCGATTGCCCCCACGCTAGCACTCTCTACAGGATATTTCGGTTGTACGGCGAGACCCGACGCTAGTGCAGCTAGCCCCACAGCGGGAAGCACAACGCTGTCAAAGACGCCACCTGGGTCGGGGAATCTGCGCCGGTGTCTCTGGTCATTAGTAGGGAGGCAGACCGCACGCGTTACACCAGAAATCAGTTGTAGAGGCAAGATGGCGCACCCCGACGACAAGTCAGCAGCGCACACGGCGTGATGAAAAGAGACCATGATCGCACGGTGGTGGTCGAGCTCTCGCAGGCGGTGGGCGAGGAAAAGTGAGGACACTGCTGATAGCGCCAACGACATGCATCCCAGCAGTCGCAGTCCTCGCCGCAGTGTCAGGAGGAGGGACCGATGCACACAACTGTTCAGCGAGGTATTGCTTCGCGTAGAGATCCGCGCCGACATGGCGAGGATGGCGCCACCTGAAGCCGGGGGAAGCAGGAGAGGACAGAGCAATGCTCCGTCCGCGAACAAGAGGAGAAGGAAGTTTTCAACCATCCGAAGCCCCCAGAGCATAGATGCCTCCCCTGAGAAGCCGCTGTTCGCTCCAACAGTGATGGCCCAGCACAGGAAGAGCAGCGCGTAAAACAGCGCGAGGGCATGGCACCTGAATGCCAACGGAGTGGTAAAGGTCACGTCTTGCGATTTCAGTGGACCCGCGATGCAGTTAGACAGCGCAGTATTCATGTGATTCGCATAATTCATGCTGATCGCACCCAGCAACGTTTTCCAACGTCTTGAGCCGAGCAGAAGAGTCATGGCATTGCATCTCCACGTTGCTCCCGACCCGGTTCTTGTCCCGCGTGTCCCAGGCATGCCATGAGGAAGTTGTGCGGTGTCTTACGATGCGCTCGTCGAATATGGCGCTAGCGAGTTGGCTGTTCTGCATCAGGAGGTCTAGACTCCTTTCCTGGTCAAACCAGCGCGAATCCGTCTGCCTCGCAGAGTGGTGAAATCGGCAACTTGGTAGTTTCAAAACGACTCAACCATGTGCTGGCCCCGGCATTCAGCCTGATCCTCCTCTTTCGCGTTGAACGCGGCGTTCGCGTATTTCGTGGCACGCCCGAGCGCCGCGAAGAGAGACGACGGTCACGCTCACGACAAGGCTCTGTAAAGCGAACATGATCTGTAGTAAAAACGAAGTCCGCGGAGTTTGTCGTACGATAGCGGATACCCTGCCGAGCGGCGCCCCCGCCTGGCCGAGCTGCGTGCCACCAATCCTTACACACTTCGTTTCCCCCTTTTCTGGGTCCCCAGCACATCTCCTAGCTCTGAACCTTAGAGCAAAGCAGCACTGTGTCGTAGCGTAGGGGGGTGCGACGCCCTGCACTCGATCGGCTCCAATGGCAGCTGTTCGTGCGGCGCTCCTGCGCGGGGGGACCAGCAAGGGCATTTTTCTTCGTGCAAAAGATATACCCACCAGCATTCTTCCTGCCACACTGCGCAATCAGCTCGTTGGAGAGACCTGGAAAGGCGGTGGTGAGGCTCTCGATAGGTTTCTCGCGAGCGCACTGGGGTCTCCCGACGGCAGCGGCATGCAGCTGGACGGAGTCGGAGCCGGGATTTCGAGCACGAGCAAAGTCGCGATCGTCGAGCAAAGCTCTCGCCCCCAGTGCGACGTAGATTATTTCTTCGCACAGGTAGACATGCGAACAGGCTTGGTTGACTGGAGCGGAAGCTGCGGAAACCTTGCAGCAGCGGTCGGTCTATTTTCACGCTCTGAAGGTCTTCTATGCACCCCAGTTGGCAAAGGTTCACACACTGTGCGTGTGTGGCAAGCAAACCTTGGGCATCAGATCGATGTGACAGTGTCTGGGGAGGACGCGCCGTGCAATGTTTGCGTGCCCGGTGTTCCTGGCCTGGGGCGGGCCATCTCAGTCAAGATGCTGAATCCCGGAGGCGAAGAGCTGCTCCCGACTGGTAACGTTCGTGACTCGGTGCATCTGCCTGGTGGGCGCGCAATCGATGCGACTCTGCTGGCTGGAGCCAATCCCACAGTGCTCGTGCGCTCGAAGGATGTCGAACCAAGCTATTTTCTGCCTCCCGGGATCCTGACTCCGGCAGGAGGCCCGAGTCCTTGGAGGGTCGACGCGGGGCTGCTCGCGACAGTTGACTCCCTTCGCGAGCAGGGCGCGCGCTTGATGCGCCGCCCGCTCTCGGACGCGCTCCGCGTCGCGTTCCTCGCCGCGCCCGCGCCGTACATGGCCTCCGACGGGGGATGCATCGCAGGCTCTGACGCGGAGCTGCTGGCGACGATTTCGACTCCGGGGCGGATTCACCACGCCTTCACCGGCACCGGCGCCGTGAACGTCGCCGCTGCAGCCTGCATTCCGGGCACACTCGTGCACGAGTTGCTACCCCCGACGCGCGGAGGGGATGCAAGTGAGAAGCGGGGCGCTCGTGTGACGCTTGCACACCCAGGGGGACTCATGACCGTGGCTGCCGAGTGTGCGCGCAGCGCTGACGGCTGGGTGCTGCTTTCAGCGGAGTTTGTTCGCACAGCGCGGTTCCTCTTCCGCGGGGAGCTCCCAGTGGCGTAGCGCACATGGGCGGGGGTGCGGGGAAGCGTCACGAGTCCAGGGATTCTTGCCGAGGACCGACGGACTTCAATCGCTGCGATATGTCGCTTCACACGAGTGGGCGTGAAGGCGGCCGTGAATGAAAATCGCCGCATCGAAACCCCCCTAAACGCCAACGCCTCTCCTTGCCAGACCCGCTGCCCGCCGGCGCTCGGGCGCGACTTGCCGCGGGCCGTCGCCCCCTCCCCCGTGCCCTTTCTACCCTACCGTGGCACCGCCATCCTCGCCCCCGGCCACGACCCGCGTCGACCGAGGGCAGCGAAACGGGGCGCAGCAAGCTCCGGGTCTAGCAAGCGCCGGCTGCCCCCGCAGCTCCGCTCCCCTGCTCCATCGCCTCCATGCCTTCCTCCCGCGAGCAGCAGCGCACTTCCTGCCAGCCGCACCCACACGTCAGCGCCAGGTCGCCGGGTCGCCGGCACGGGGCGCGGTGCAGGCGGGGAGCGTTCGCCGCACCTGGCCCTGCAGCACGATGGCCTTGCTCATGCCCGGGTGAGAGAGCCAGACGAAGCCGCCGGCGCGGTCGAGCGAGAGTACCTCCTCGTCTGAGTTAACAAAGACCAGGCGCCCGAGGGCCACCGACGACTTCCAGTACGCCGACTCGTCCAGGTCTCCGAGCCCCGCCTCCGGCACCTGCTGGCCCTGCCCCGCGTCGAGCTGCGCCGCCACGTCCGCCGCGCCAAACTCCGACTCGCCGAGGTTGCCGCAGGAGTTGCACCAACGCGACTGGCCGCCGCGCGCGGCGCGGAAGCGGTACCATCCGTTGCCGTGGAAGAGCTCCACCAGCACGCCGCTCGCACGGTGCAGCACCAGCGTGCATCCCGCCCCGAAGGCCGCCTCCCCCTGCGCGAAAGTCCACTGCGCGGCCACGTCGCCCGCGTCGGCGCCGCCCCCCGCGAGCGCGCGCGCCAGCGCCTCCGCCGCGGCCTTGTCGTCCTCCTCCTTCTGCGCGCGCTCGGCCGCCTGCTCCCGCAGCAGCGCCGCGCGTCGGTGCTCCCGGTCCTCGTGCCCCGCCTTGTCCAGCACCCGCGTCGCCAGCTTCTCGACCGCGTTGTTGATCACCCGCAGCCGGTGCGGCTCCTGCGCCGGCTTGCGGCACGTCGGGCACTCGTTCTTGGTCGTGAGCCAGGTCTTGAGGCAGGCGCCACAGAACACGTGCTCGTCCGGGCACACCGTGTGAGCGTCGAGCACCAGCGACTGGCAGATGGCGCACATGTACTCCTCGCACAGCTCGTCAGCGCCCTCCACCTCCCGCGGCGCCGCCCGCGACTCGTCCACGATCGCCAGGATCTCCTCTGCCGACGGCCGCGCCGCGGGGTCTTCGCACAGCAGCAGCTTCACACACTTGCCGAGCGTGGCGTGCGCGCGCAGCGAATCGTTGACCGTTTGCGTGATGCTCTCGTGGTCGAACGCGAACACTGAGTGCGTGCGCGACGTGATACTAACGCCCGTAACGAGCTCCGACAGGATGCAGCCCAGCGCCCACATGTCGTCCTTGTTGTTGTACCCGCGCGCCCCGGCCTTCTCCGGCGACGCGTACGTGAGCGTCCCGGCGCGCGAGCTGGCGGCCGCCGAGGACATGACGCACGCGAGGCCAAAGTCCGTGAGCTTTGCCTCGCAGCCGTCCAGGGTGAGCAGGATGTTGTGCGGCTTGATGTCACGGTGGATCACCTTCTTGGAGTGGATGTGCTGCAGGGCGCGAACGACCTGGACGAAGAGCGACATCATCCGCTCTTGCGGAACTTGGTTGACCGTGCCGCGCGTATCATCAATGAGATCGTACAAGGTCCCACCCTCTGCCAGCTCCATTGCGATGCAAAGGTACTTTCCCTTCTTGTACATGTACGAGGTGTAGTAACGGATCACGTTCGGGGAGTTGAGGCGCATGAGCATGTGCACCTCGCGCTTGAGCGCATCAAGCTGCACGCCGTTGCCCTCCGCCTGCTTAACGTTGATCATCTTGACTGCGTAGAGCTGCCCGTCCATGACCCCCTTCATCCGGTATGTCTTGCCAAAGGTCCCTTGCCCAAGCAGCGAGCTTTCCTTGTCAGGGTGGAAGTCGAAACCCGAACCTCCCTGGCCATACGCGGCGTCTTCCCCCGGGCTGACGCCGCCTAGGCTGTCGGCCGTGAGGTGCAGCACCGCGTCCAGCTGCTTCTCGAGCGCCGTCTGCTTGGCACTCCCGGAAACCCCTATCGCCTGCCCCATGATGATCACGCCCGTGCAGTGCCGGGCAGCGCCGAACCGCCCGGTTACGCGCGCGAGCAGCTCCACGCGGCGCTGCGACGCGGGCAGGTGCGCCGCGTCGGCACGCACGATGAGGAGCCGCAGCCCGTTGACTTCCTCTCCCGCCACGGCCTTGTTGACCGCGTCTTTCAGCTCTCTGCGGTTCGACTCTGGGACAAAGTGGTCGAACCCCTTCCCCAAAATGTCCTGCTTGCGGTGCCCCGTGATGTCCGCGAGCATCGTGTTCCACTGCACGATGGTGCCGTCGAGCTCGAGCCCGAGCACAGGCGCCTTGACAGTGTCGATGAACGTGGAGAGCTCGAGCACCTGCTCTTCCTTATCGTGCTGTGTCCGCATCCGCTCGCTGTTGAGCCGCACGAGCACGTTGGGGCGCACTGCGTCGCTGCCGTCCGAAGCGCTGAGCAAATCGTTAACGAGCAGGCCAAGCTCGGTCGCCGCCTCAATGTCTGCCTTGATCCATGGCGCCGAGTGCCGTTTCACCGAATCGGTGTATGTGGCGAAGCTCGAGCGCGGGTGAAGCGTCCGCGCGCCGCCGTCGACGGCGGCCGTGGCGCGTGCCGCGTGCCTCGGGTCGCCCGACCAGCGGATGGTGGACGACAGCTCTGGGCGAAAGAATAGGAGCGCACCTTCCGAGAGGATGGGCACGACGAGCATCCCCGCTGTGTCGGGGGACAAGGCGCCCAGCGACTCGTCTTGGCGCTCGAGGCACTCCCAGGCCTGCACCTCCGGCGCCTGCTCGTCCTCCTGGTACAGCGCGAGGGCAAAGAGCCGCTTCAGCGTCTCGTTGTCCGGTACCTTGCCATCCGTCGTGATCCGGCCGGCGAAGTGGATCGCCGCGCCGTTCACGTCGGGAACCAGGTCCAGCATGCTCGGCGAGTGTGAGAGGAGCCCCGCGATGCGCAGCCCCGGGTTGTGCCCTTGCTGGTACATCACGTCGCACAGCTTGGCGTTGAGCTGCATGGCGTGGTCCCGCCGGCGGTGCGCCTCCGCGTCGATGATGGACGCTATGCGCATCGCGAGCGCCTGCGCCAGAAACTCGCACGCCATGCGCATCTGGAACGAGATGAAGCGCGGGTCCGTGTGGTGGCACACCACTAGTCCCCACAGATGGTCCTTGGCAACGATGGCAAGTGCCAGGGATGCACGCACGCCCATGTTTACGAGGTAGGCTGAGTGGCAGACATGCGGGCGGCGCAGTGTGGAGCCCATCAGATTCACGGCGACACCACTTGGGAGTTCATCGTCGCCCTCGGGAACGACGATCGGCGAGTGCTGCGCCTTGGAGTCGGCGATGAGGCGGACAAGCTCGGTCTTGAGCTGGTCACGGGTGCGCTGCGGAAGATCTGTTGCAGGGAAGTGCAGGCCCATCCACGAGTCCTCGAGCTCCTCGTCCTTACATTCGGCCATGACTTCTCCGTGCATATCCTCGTGGAACTTGTACACCATCACACGGTCGTAGCCCGTGGCAGAGGCAAGCTCCTCGACAACCTGATTGCACATCTCGCTCAAGACGTCCGTCGAATTGAGCCGGTCGATCGCGACTCGAACCCGCTGGTGCACGGCGAAGGAGTTTTCAGAGGGGTCGAATCTGCGCGCAAACACCGCGTCAGTTTCCCGCTCCCTAAAGAAGCGCTGCTTCTGTTCCGGTGTGGTGCTACCGCTCCATGTCGACGAGAAGCCCGTCCTCGTTTCGCTGAAGTATCACATTCACAGTCGCACCCTTGGGTGGATCCTCTCTGTGCGCCGTCGTCACCGTCACGGGGTTTGCGAATTTGAGGTCGCGCATTTTGAACGCCGCCCTCAGGCGCGCAGGGTCTGTGAACAAATCGAGCAGGTTTGCGCCGATCACCTGCACGGGGCCCGTTGCCGCGCTGAGCACTCGCCACGTGGCATGCAGCAGAGTCGGCCAGGTGTGCGCGCTGAATTTGGCGCAAGGAGCCCAGTTTGTCCAAGCTACGGCACTTGGGAGCGGCGCAGGGCCCCGATTGCCAGCAGTCACCACAACGCTCAACAGACACATCCCGCCACACGACTGCCCCGAAACAAAGGCGGTGTCTGTCTAGAAGGTCAGACTGGCCACTATGAAGACGTGGCAAGCAAGTTAAGGTCGAGTGGGTAGCCTGCCTCGCTCGCCGGCCGTCCGAAGATCTCTGTCACATTTTCTGAGCAAGCCCGAACTGTACGGGTGCCGTTCTCGTTCTCTCTGAGCAGCATGAAGAAACCATGGGGCTGGATTTCCCCGGGCTGGTTGAGCATTCGAGTGTAGTCCTGGATTTCCTTCTCCGTTGGCACGATAGGGACGCTGCTCGTATCCCTGCCCTCGTAGGCCTGCAGCACCTGGGTGTCGAGCGAGTCGCTCCGCAGTCGCTGCGGATCCGTCTCAACCCCGACCCCATCCTTGGAAGCCGATGGGCCCCGGGATGCCATCGCGCCTCGCAGACGACCAGCGAGCAAAGCCCGCCGCCGCGCGCGGTGACGCCTGGAGCCCCCTCGCCCACAGCTTCTTTCCCTTGGATTGGAGGCGAGTTTATTATTGAGAATTTGTGTGGACGCGACAGTCGCCTCCTGTTCTCCTAGGCCCGCCTCCGGTCCAGAGTTGATGCCGTCGCGTGTCTCCTCCCCGCCCGTCGCCAGTTTTTCGCTCTGCGATTTGTGACTGTTTGTCATTAAAC